>ENA-UOTX01000618-UOTX01000618.1-compost-metagenome-genome-assembly--contig:-NODE-618-length-35255-cov-20.879243_pt1 | contig 35255 bp, 27 predicted proteins | sample MGYA00238143_ERZ746982 | MGnify/ENA primary metagenome ERZ746982 (study PRJEB28758, sample SAMN06268862) | compost metagenome | isolation source: single cell | place: USA: California, Emeryville, Joint... | reverse complement strand
GGATACTTGGCTTTTTCATTGCTTTCAGAAAACTTTTGATTTCGAGAGCCGCTTCAACTCCTGTTTTCTTAGGCATGTGAGGATTCAGGTAAGTTGGCAAAAAATTTCGATAGCGGGTATGCAGAACGAGTCTCGAGAAGGCCGAGCTAGTTTTGCTGAAAATAATAATGCAGGTGAGGTCTTAAATCAAGAAGAAGGAGGAGAATCCAACTTCTATGACAATATGAAGGAATTTCGGGATACATCAGAGAATTGCTTGCTGGACAGAGAAAAACTCCACCTCGTGACTGAGCAACCAAAAAGATTTATCACACATCCTTCATTTTATCAATTATCCTTCGAAAAATGGCAGTGGAATTGTGAAGAAGTCTTGTCGTCTGATCCCATCAAAGAAGCGAACGGAATTCTCAAGGTTCAAGTTTTGGACACGGGATGTGGAATGAGTGAAGAAGATCAAACCCTGCTCTTTAGGAAATTCTCTCAAACGAATAGAATCGCAGGTCAGAGAAAAGTAGGGACCGGACTTGGGCTCTGGATCTGTAGAGAACTGTCAAAGAGACTTGACGGAGACATCAAAGCACGTTCAAAGGAAGGAATTGGCGCAGTTTTTGAGCTGACCATTCGCACTACCGTTCCAATTTTCGAAGACAAACCACGAATGTTCGCTTCTACCAGTATAGATAATGACTCCCCATCAAGAATCTTCCGAAGGCAAAGGCAACCAAACAAGAAGAAAATCCTTCTCGCCGATGACGATAGCTTCAATATTGAACTCATGAAAAACTACCTCAACAAATTTGGGATTAATTATATCTGTGCTCATGATGGCGAAGAAGCTGTTTCTCTGTTCAAATTACACCACGCAGAAATCTGCTACATTATTACAGACAACTTCATGCCAAAGAAGACAGGCACAGAAGCAGCTCTTGAAATAACTCGTTTTTTGAATGAGATGAGAAAGCCTAAAATTCCAATCATGTGTATATCTGGTGATGTGAAAGTGCATGTGGGAGAGGCAGGAATAACTAGTGTTATTCAAAAACCAATTAATTTTGACCGATTGAAAGAAGAACTTTCAATCATTTACCCACAAATTGACGGTGCCTCACCTTAACCCTGAACAATTGCTTTTTCCTAATAAAAGAATGCTCTGTTTACATTTTGAAAATTTGTTTTTAATAAAAATCCTCTGTCAAATTAGATCCATAGAGTTCTAATCTTTTTGTCTGGTCGCATCTTTTTCGTGCGATTGCTTTTTGAAATTTTCTTTACCTAGGTTCATATTCAACTTCTTTAATTTCTTTGAGAAATAAAAAAATTCTCTCTATCCTGAGTTTGTGATTTGAGCTCAAGAGAAATTTTCTCTGCATGGAAGTCGAGTCAAGTCTTTGAAAACATTAAAATGAATTTGAAAGCACAGATATTTTTTCGAACTTTAGTTTTTATTCGTTAAATAATGGCATGTGCATGCCCATTCCTCTTAGTGTGTGGATTATCTAATTTTTGCTATATCAGGTTTATTTATGCCTGTTTCATAATTTCATAAGATAATCCTTGCAGCCAAAATCGTGGTGACCTCCTTTTTTGGATATGCTAGATCTACATAGAGAATTCGCTCAACTAATCATCATTCATCACTTAGCAGTTAGTATCACTCCAATATTGATGTTAGAGGGACAATTCGTGAGATAAACCTTCAGCAGAAAACATCTAAGAGGACATATTGCGCATTAAGCACGCTTTGTACAATAAAATTTAAGAACACCATAAGGGGGATTTTCCTTTATAAAATTAAGTTATTGATCAGTTTCACTTACATCTCGAAAGGTAATCTATTTTGGGAGTTTGCATGAGTCATTTTGTCCTCTAGAGTTTCTATTAGCCTCGTCACTTGGTTAATTAACTAGCCTTTTTTCATCTCCAACGGAATCTCATAAAGTATCTGACAGTGAGTTCTTCTCTTAGGTTCAACTTGTTATTCGGTTTGGATTTTCATTACTTTCATAATTTTATTGTATTCGGACACATATTGATAGATTTCATACAGTTTCGCTACATTTTATCGCGACTTTAACTACTCAATGCATAAAATTCTTCGTGAAAAGCGATCGCTAGTTGAATATCAACTTCAGTATTCAAATTTAGTGGGAAAAAAGTCTTAATCTTTAGAAAATCACTTAAGCCTACTTCAGGTTCATTGATATTTTGCCCTTAAAGGTTCGCTGTGGCATGTAGATCGTGGTTTTAAAGAGAACTTTTCTTGATAGCAATTTATCCTGAATAATTTTGTCGAAATATAACTCGCCAAGAAAAATTAAGCGATTTATAAAAGGACAAATTATCACGTCAGTGACGGAAAACAATTAAAATTCTTCAAATAAATACGCATTTTACGAGTTATCACGCTCTTGCTCAGGTTCAATGAAGCGGATAGTCTTGCTCAATTATCATGGATAATGCGTTTCTAATGAAAGTGTCGATTTTTGTTAATTTGAGTGTTTTTCTCTCTGATCTCAGGGAAAAACCTTTTTATAAAGCTTTTATTTAGAATCGAAGAACCCTTTGGCGTGTAGTGTTCTACAATTAAATGAATTAAAGGCAGAATTTTGATAAAGTTCTGAGAGGCTAAGAGTATTAATTGAACATTTTCTTTCATTAATCGTGATCACTAATTTGGAGATTCGGGGTAATATGTCTATTAAAAATTTATGATGTCATCAAATTTATGAATTATGCTGGCCTGTTTAATAATTTAATATAGTCATTCAAGAGCAGTGTTAAAGACAATACATCAATGGGAACCACAGGAGCTTTCAAGGGAATTTTTTGCCAATACAAAAAATTCGAGAGGTGCTTCTTCAGAGTCGAGAAGAGTGGGGATCAAGCGAATTATATTAAGCTCAAGCATCAATTTCGGATGATTTTATCATTTTCAGTTCCATTGCTTCTCCTGTCTTTCGCCTTGAAGACTTTATTCGGGTATTTTTTATGGACTCCTGTACCTTTGTTGGTCGCGTGTTTGGTTGGATTTAGGTTCCAATGCTATAATTTCCCAAGAATTATGATTTTTCTGGCCATGACGGTCGTTCCGTTAATGCCTCTGAGCAATAACCTGTTCTTATCCGCTCCAACGGGAATTTACTTCTCGAGCATCCAACTCTTCGTGCAGACTCAATCAACGTTTTTATTGGTGGCACACTTGGGTGTCCAGACCTTGATTTTCTATTTCTATGGCATGGGGAAAATCACCCAAAAGATCCAAAGTATGACTCCTGAGGAGCTTGCTGACGCTGCGAAAGGCGCGTTTTTCCTCTGTGTGCTAGCGGCTTGGATCAACTTGGCTTCTATGCTGAGGTTCTATTCGCATGTGTCGAATTTACTCCGTAAATTAAGTGGTCTATGGGATAACATATCTAAAAATAACGAAAAACTAAACGAACAGAATCTAAAGCTTCAAAACAACCTCGAGATGAAAGATATATTCATCTACACTTTCTCACATGAGCTAAAGAACGCACTCAATGGGCTGCTCGGTAATCTTACGCTTGCCTATGACACTGCGAAGGATACTCAATTAGCTCAGTTTTTATCATCCGCCAAAGTTTGTGGAGAAGTACTCAAGAATTTTGTCCACAATATTCTCGATTCGGGTAAACTCGAGAATGGAAACCTTGAAGTCTCGTCTGAAAGGACAGATGTGATGAGTTTCATGGAGAACGTGTGGGCTATCTGTGGGAGAATCATTGAAAATAAGAGGCTACAAGGATACTTGGAGATAGCTAAGAACGTACCAAAACATCTGGACTTGGATGAGCAAAGAATGATCCAGATTGTCCTGAATTTGGTATCAAACGCTTGCAAATTTACGGAGAAAGGACATGTCAGGATTCGGGTAAGCTGGGAGCCGCTCACTGCTCGGAAGAGTCAACAAGTTCTCGGTGATCGTCAAAGTGTTCAAACTGAAAATAATCACTCAAGGCGAGCCCACAGTGAAGAAAATGAGTTCACTCTTGGTGGAGACGTGCGAGAATTTCTCGATACCTCAGAGGCTTGCTCTCGAAACCAAGAAAAGCTTCATTTAATAACTGATCGTTCGAAGAAATTTATTACTGAACGTCAGTTCTATCAGTTGACTCTCTCAAAAGCACATTGGGATGCGAATGAAAGACTATCACCATCAAACTACTCAGAAAACTCTAATGGGACCCTCCAGGTCCAAGTTTTTGACACTGGGTGCGGAATGAATGAAGAAGAACAATCCCGACTTTTCCGAAGATTCTCTCAAATCAATATCATCCCAGGACAAAGAAAGGTGGGAACTGGACTTGGGCTTTGGATCTGCAAAGAACTTGCTAAAGGGCTTGACGGAGACATCAAAGTCAGCTCAGAAATAGGAGTTGGGTCATTATTTGACCTCACTATTCGCACTGCTGTTTCTCAGAATCCCAATAATTCTCCCCTTCATCAGCCTACTCTGAATGTAGACAGTGAGAGCTCACAACCAAGACCTACCCGAAAACTAAAAGAACCAAACCTTAAAAAGATTCTAATTGCTGATGATGATAATTTCAACGTTGAACTCATGAAAAACTATCTCAACAAATTTGGAATCAGATATATCTGTGCTTATGACGGTGAGGAGGCTGTTACTCTATTCAAGAAGCATTATGAGGAAATTTGTTATATTATTACTGACAACTTCATGCCGAAGAAAACAGGAGTTGAAGCGGCCCTCGAAATCGCTCATTTTTTAAAAGAAATGAAAAAACCGAGGATCCCAATCATGTGTATATCAGGAGACGTGAAAGTGAATGTAGGTGAGGCAGGAATCACAAGCGTCATTCAAAAGCCGATAAACTTCGAAAGACTTAAACACGAACTATCGATAGTTTACCCACAGATTGGTGGTCTCGCCTCACTCGAACCAAAATAAGTACCACTATTTATATCTTGATGAAATATTGTTTTTCATGATAGAGACACATTGAGTTGTAGCATTTCTTGCCAGCCGTAAATTATGTTTATTTTTCGCTACATAATTTCGTATTAACTCGTATATTAGGATGGGTTAATGTATGTTGGGGCGTTTTTTTGTTGAAATAAGAAAATTCTTTATATTCTGAAGCTGTTTGAGTTTTATAAAACCCTGAGTCATATTCCCATCTAAATTAATTTCTCGTTTTAAAACAAGTAATTCCAGACTCGAAGGTCCTTAAAGCTCATATCTTGTGTGATCCTTGATTAGATTCAGCTATGCAGTTGCTGACTGACAATTCTATGATTTAGATTATTTTACTAATGTTCTGTGCTTAATGAATACTTGATAAGCTTTGAAAGATCAACTGATTTAGCCAGTGATTGATTGTGACTTTTTAATTTTTGTTGCTATTTTCAAAAGCGAAATTCGTAAATTTCAGGTATCAATGATGACTTTGTTCATGATTAAATGCAGAAACCCTTAATGAAAGCAATTATAACTCATCATCTACTGATAAATTAAATTTTCCGGAAAAGAAGAAGCTTAGTCATCGGCTGCTTGGAAACTCCATAGAGAACCTCATACTTATTCCACAATCCATCCTTCGCTTGCTCTCATAAGATCAAAATAAAAATGGTTTTTCCTATCAGAGCTAATGAACGCTTCTCTTCCTCAAATTTATTTTGAATAGCTATATTGGGCCTTGCAACGTTAACAAAATTTAGTAAAATCTGATCTAAAGCAAATTATTTGTCAGTGCGTAAAATTAAAGAAAGTTTTTTTAAGAAGAACCTCTCCCAGGTCCCAATGAAATTAACTGTCAAACTCATGTAGAGCTTCGTGCAATTTTGATCAGAACTGGCTATCTTCTCCTGAGATGACAAAGGAACCTTTGATAAATGTCTAGAATGAGCAGAAGATGATAGATGATGATAATGATGATAAGTGAGCTAATTAATATGTATGTATATGAACCAATATTTATAATCAGGGTCTTGGCGATTAAGCCATTAATTAAAACTGTGATCTCTGAATTAAATAATCAGGGTTATATCAATCTTTAAAAAATTTATTTCGTATTCCAACTGAGTTCTATCTTATCAAACCAATAATTTTCTTATTTCACTCCATCACAGACTTGAAGATACTGAAAACGTGTTCCATGGCAACAAAAGGGATGCTGAATCGAATTTTTAGTCAATACAAACTAATTGAGAAGTTCTTTTTCAGAGTTGAGAAGAACGGTGATAAGGCAAATTATATAAGACTCAAACATCAGTTTCGAATGATGCTATCGTTTGCGGTTCCTTTACTTTTCCTATCCTTTTTGGCGAAAATCCTGTCCGGGTATTTTCTATGGACTCCGATACCACTAATAATCTCTTGCTTGGTTGGATTCCGACTCAAATGGTATAATTTGCCAAAAGTCATGGTTTTCCTGGCAATGATGATAATCCCGCTAGGGCCTCTTACCAATAACCTGTTCTTAACCACTCATGCGGGAATTTACTTCTCGAGCATACATCTCTTCGTTCAAACTCAATCGACGGTTTTACTAGTGGCACATTTGACTATTCAGAGCGTGATTTTCTATTTCTACGGTGCGGAAAAGATCTGTCAAAAGCTCCAAAGTATGACTCCTGAGGAGCTTGCATCTGCTGCCAAAAGTGCGGTTTATCTCTGCGTAATAGCGGCCTGGATCAATATGATTACGATGTTGAGGTTCTACTCGCATGTATCGAATTTGCTACGAAAGATAAGCTTGCTATCGGATAATATTTCAAAGGCAAATAACCAACTAAACAATCAAAACATCAAACTTCAAAGCAACCTTGAGATGAAGGATGTGTTTATTTATACTTTTTCACATGAGCTCAAAAACGCACTCAATGGACTGCTAGGTAATCTTACGCTTGCCTACAATACAGCAAAAGATACTCAGTTGCTCCAGTTTCTATCATCCGCGAAAGTCTGTGGAGAAGTACTCAAGAATTTTGTACATAATATTCTCGATTCGGGTAAACTCGAGAATGGGAACCTTGAAGTCTCGTCGGAAAGGACAGATGTGATGAGTTTCATGGAGAACGTGTGGGCTATCTGTGGGAGAATCATTGAAAATAAAAGACTTCATGGTTACTTGGAAATAGCGAAGAATGTACCAAGGTATTTAGAGCTTGATGAGCAAAGGGTGATACAGATTATACTAAATTTGGTGTCCAATGCTTGCAAGTTTACTGAGAAAGGGCATGTCAGGATTCAGGTAAGTTGGGAGCCAGTCACAGCTCGGAAGAGTCAACAAGTCCTCGATGATGTTCAAACTGTTCAAACCGAAAATAATCACTCAAAGCAAGCCAGCAATGAAGAAAGAGAGTTCATGCTTGGTGGAGACATGAGGGAATATCTGGAAACTTCAGAAGCTTGCTCTCAAAATCAAGAAAAACTTCACTTAATAACTAATCGTAAGAAGAAATTTATCACCGACTGTCAATTCTATCAGTTGACTCTCTCAAAGGCAAACTGGGATTATGAAGAAAGACTATCACCATCAAACTACTCAGAAAACTCTAATGGAACCCTCAAGGTCCAAGTTTTTGACACTGGGTGCGGAATGACTGAAGAAGAGCAATCTAGACTCTTCCGAAGATTCTCCCAAATCAATATCATCCCAGGACAAAGAAAGGTGGGAACTGGACTTGGGCTTTGGATCTGCAAAGAACTTGCTAAAGGGCTTGACGGAGACATCAAAGTCAGCTCAGAAATAGGAGTTGGGTCATTATTTGACCTCACTATTCGCACTGCTGTTTCTCAGAATCCCAATAATTCTCCCCTTCATCAGCCTACTCTGAATGTAGACAGTGAGAGCTCACAACCAAGACCTACCCGAAAACTAAAAGAACCAAACCTTAAAAAGATTCTAATTGCTGATGATGATAATTTCAACGTTGAACTCATGAAAAACTATCTCAACAAATTTGGAATCAGATATATCTGTGCTTATGACGGTGAGGAGGCTGTTACTCTATTCAAGAAGCATTATGAGGAAATTTGTTATATTATTACTGACAACTTCATGCCAAAGAAAACCGGCACAGAAGCTGCCCTCGAAATCACACAATTTCTGAAGCAGATGAAAAAGCCGAAGATTCCAATCATGTGTATATCTGGAGATGTGAAGGTGAATGTTGGTGAGGCAGGAATAACAAGCGTCATCCAAAAGCCAATAAACTTCGATCGGTTAAAAGAAGAACTTTCGATAAGTTATCCACAAATTACACGAATTAGATCGTAGGCTTTCATACTAGACAGTATTTTATATTTTTTCAATAATATCAGAATTATCAGAGAGTACCGATTGTCATATATATATTGTATTGTGATGATTTCAAATTGTGAGAATTGGATGCATTTCCATTAGTAGCATTTTGAATAACACTGTTTGAAAGGCTCTATGATTTGAAATATATTTTTGGATACCAACTGATAGATAATAATTGTAAAATTTACGTATATTCGCTTAGGAATAAAGACAATGAATAAATACAACAACAATTGATATACTTACTATACTTTGATGCGATTTAGTTTTTGCAACAGCTGTTCTGACCTCAGATAATACGCTATTGGCCATGGATATGAGGATAAATGGTGACTAATTCCGCTTTTAGTCGATCAAAGTTTATTGGTTTCTGAATAACGCTTGTTATTCCTGTCTCACCAACATTCACCTTCACATCTCCGGAAATACACATGATTGGAATCTTCGGCTTTCTCATCTCTTTCAAAAAATGATCGATTTCGATCGCTGCTTCAGTCCCTGTCTTTTTTGGCATGAAGTTATCAGTGATAACAAAGCAAATTTCCTCATAGTGCTTTTTGAACAACGCCACGGCTTCTTCGCCGTCGTAGGCACAGAAATAACCGATTTCGAATTTGTTAAGATAGTGTTTCATGAGTTCAACGTTGAAACTATCATCATCAGCAACCAGGATCTTCTTTGTGTTTAGCCTTCTTGGCTTTGCGATAGATTTTGATTGTGCGCTGTCACAGTCCGCATTCTGGGAAATCTGGCTGGGAGATTTAATAATGAAATTAGAAACAGTAGTGCGAATGGCCAATTCAAACACTGAGCCCATTCCTGTCGTTGAACGTGTTTTGATGTCTCCATTCAACCTACTTGCGAGTTCTTTACAGATCCAGAGACCAAGGCCAGTGCCTACCTTTCTCTGACCTGCAATCCTATTGGTTTGAGAGAATTTCCTAAAGAGCAGGGCTTGGTCTTCTTCATTCATGCCACATCCAGTGTCCAAGACTTGAATCTTGAGGACTCCTTTATTTTCAATCGTGAATTCGGATGGTAAGCTCTCTTCGCGATTCCATTGCCATTTTGAAAGGTTTAATTGATAAAAGTGAGGGTCATTAATAAATCTTTTTTGGCGTTCAGTCACTAGGTGGAGTTTTTCTCTGTCCAACAAGCTAAGTTCTGAGGTATCTCGGTATTCTCTTAGATCTCCATAGAGCTCAGGTTCCCCTTCTTCTTGACTTGCTTCTGCATTTTGGCCATTCTCATCAGCCGGAGTAGTCAGGGCTTCTTGGGGTTCAAGCTGCGTTTTAATAGCCGGGTGTTTCTCCCAGCTTACCTGAATCCTGACATGCCCTTTCTCAGTAAACTTGCATGCATTTGACACCAAATTCAGTATAATCTGTATCATTCTTTGCTCATCAAGCTCTAAATACCTCGGCACATTCTTCGCTATTTCAAGGTAGCCTTGTAATCTCTTATTCTCGATGATTCGTCCGCAGATAGTCCAAACATGTTCCATAAAACTCATCACGTCCTTTCTCTCAGGAGCTACTTCTAGATTCCCATTCTCGAGTTTTCCTGAATCAAGAATATTATGAATGAAATTCTTGAGAACCTCTCCACAAACTTTCGATGACGTTAAAAGCTTAGTCATCTGAGAATCCTTCGGAGCAGCTTCATAAGCTAGGCTAAGATTACCTAGCAGTCCATTTAGTGCGTTTTTCAGCTCATGAGAGAAAGTGTAGATAAACACATCTTTCATCTCGAGGTTATCTTGAAGTTTATGATTCTGATCGTTGAGTTGGCTGTTGGCCTTGGATATATCGCCCCAAAGGCCATTAATTTTTCGTAACAGATTTGAAACGTGCGTGTAAAATCTCCCCATCGCAATCCAATTGACCCAAGTCGCGACTAACCCAATCGTAATAGCAGTTTGCGCAAGTTTAGCTATCTCTTCGGGAGTCATGCTCTTGATTGTTTGAATGATCTTCTCGGTGCCATAGAAATACATAGCCACGGTTTGAATAATCAAATGGACTAATGTGTACGCCTCGGATTGAGTGAGGATAAACAAGATGATATTCGTGAACATGACTGTTGTTGGAACTAACAGCAGGAGCTCGTTACGTATATCCCCGACTGGAATTATCGCCATCGCGAGAAACAGGGTTGCTCTTGGTAAATTATACCACTTATATCGAAACCCGATCAAGATTGAAGCCAGCATGAGATAAGGTGCAGGTAAAAACTGCCTTTGGACTACCAGGACCGCGAGGGATATAAACAGCAGGAAGAGAGAGACCGCTAACGTTATCCGAAACTCGTACTTGAGTTTGATATAATTCGCTTTTTCTCGCTTGTCAGCCCTGAGAAATAGCCTTTCAATTGGCTTGTATTGAGCAGACAACTTCTTGAATATGCTGCTCGAGGACATCAACTTCAAAGAGCTTTAAATTATTAAGTGTATTATAGGATGGCGCATGAATTTATGCACGGAACTGTTAGATAAATTTAATAACTGACAAAAATTTCGAACAGTTCTCACGTTCTAAACCTATTTATTCGAGGATTTTTAAAGATTTTTGTCGTTTGATCTCAATGAAATTACCCTATAATAAAACTATTCAGAAGGATATGCAAATACTGCCATAAAATTTAAAAAAGGCACTTTATTTAATTTGCTTTTTATTAGTTATCAATATTGTTCATATTCGGGGTACTTTTGATGCTTAAATCATGAATTTCTCAGTTTAGTAATAAAAGAGAGGGAGTTTGCTGCTGGATCATGGCAGAACACATTTTGGTACGCTCTTCAACACCGTGGAGTCAAGAAAGTTGGTTCTGGTCCTTTCTGGTTGAAGTGATTTAACTAGGTTTTGATAATGTTCATGGATTCGAGATCTGTATAGAACAATTTCGATTTTTAAACTCGTGAGCGATTAATTTTTGAGAATTAGGTGTATAAAAATTTATTATCATCAGCGATTCGATTTATTTTTCAATGAACTGAAGGATCTTAGTTATCCAAAATCATCGGCAGTTTAGGGAACTGATTGTACAAGCTAAGAGCGTTCAATAGCAAGTTACCTCGAATGAGGATTTCTCACCATGACCCTGCGTAAACGCGCTGGTTATTGATTCAGATGTCGAATAATTAGCTTTCGTAACGAAGTTGAATTTACAAAAGCACGACCCTCTCTATACACATCAGAAAGCTGCAATTTAACTCTATTAAATACAAGGAAAAGTCACCATATGGCATTTATCGAAGCTCTCACTAAATTTCAATGTGCTCGTATTAAAAGACTAGAAGGAAGTTCAGCCTTATGATTTCCCGCTTTATAGTTTTTCCTCAATAATAACAGTTTGAAACACCTTTAACTGAAGCTATTTAACGCATTTTCACAACAACCATTTTTCTCAACTTAATTAATTAAATGCTTTTGTTTTTATCGCACTCAATCGGGGGTTTTTCGAATTAAACAAATCAGATTATAAAATTCTGTGTTTAGATGATTTAACTACAATTTCTCGCTTCAAGATCTGATTAATAACCAGTCTTAACTCAAAGAACTGTTCTATATAATTAAAAATCTGATTTAACACACACACAAAAAAATCGACTCAACTGCCCTCCCATGTCTTCTACAGAAGCCCTCAAGAAGCTCTTTACTCAATATAAAACGGTTGAACGATGTTTTTTTCGAGTTGATAAAGGTGTAGACAAGGCCAATTATATCAAACTCAAGTACCAATTCCGGATGGGAGTCACTGTTGGAATTACCGCTTTCATATTTTCACTTGTGGTGCTAGTTGCCACAGGGCACTTTAATCCTGGTCCTCTTGTGATATTGGTCGCAAATTTAGTTGGGTTCAGATTCAAGTGGTATACTGTGCCGAAAGTAGTGGTTTTTATGGTCATGGTGATTGTCCCACCAAGATTTTACAATAATGATCTAGTATTTGCTGCTCCAACGGCATTTTTCTTCACCAGCGTTCAAATCTTAGTTCAAACTCAATCGGAGGTTTTAATGATCATTCATCTGGCTTTCCAGAGCTTGGTGTTATATTTCTATGGCGTGGAGCAGGTTATGAACAAAATACAGGGGATGATGCCTGTAGAGATTGCTGAAATAGCAAAAACTGCTTTGTATTGCTGTTTGGCAGTGACGTGGATAAATTTGCTGACGATGAAGAAATTCTACTCGCATGTCTCGAATTTATTGAGGAAAATAAACGTTCTAAGGGAAAACCTATCGAAAGCTAATGCTCAGCTCAGCGACCAGAACCTGAAACTTCAAAACAATCTAGAGATGAAAGATGTGTTTATCTATACATTCTCACATGAATTAAAAAATGCCCTCAATGGACTACTTGGCAATTTGACCTTAGCATATGAAACGGCTCCGAAGGATTCTCAATTAACCAAGTTTCTATCATCTGCGAAAGTCTGTGGAGAAGTGTTAAAGAATTTTGTGCATAACATCCTTGATTCAGGAAAACTAGAAAATGGAAATCTGGAGGTTTCACCTGAGAGAAGAGACGTGATGAGTTTTATGGAGAATGTATGGACGATCTGTGGGAGAATCATCGAGAATAAGAGATTGCAAGGGTATTTGGACATAGCTAAGAATATGCCAAGGTATCTGGAGCTCGACGAACAAAGGATGATACAGATTATACTAAATTTGGTGTCCAATGCTTGTAAGTTTACAGAGAAAGGCCATGTAAGAATTCAAGTCAGTTGGCAGTCGTTCTCCTCTTCGAACTCTCCAGTACGTCAACTCGGGCAGACTGAAAATATCGATCAAGATGCAGCAGTGGGTCAAGAAGAAGAGGAACCTGAGCTCTGTGGAGATATAAGAGAATTTCGGGATACCTCAGAAATTTGCTTGTTAGACAAAGAAAAGCTCCACTTAGTCACCGAGCGACAAAAAAAGTTTATCACTGGCTCTCAATTTTATCAATTAACCCTCTCAAAATTACATTGGCATCAAGGAGAAGTGTTATCATCAGCTTCTGCAGGAAAAGCGAAAGGAATTCTTAAAGTTCAAGTTTTCGACACTGGCTGTGGGATGACTCCCAAAGACCAGACCTTACTCTTTCGAAAATTTTCCCAAACGAATAAAACTGCAAGTCAGAGAAAGGTAGGTACCGGACTCGGACTTTGGATCTGCAAAAAACTTGCGAAAAGACTTGATGGATGTATCAAGGTTCGTTCGGAAGTAGGTGTTGGCTCAGTATTTGAACTCGCTATTCGTACTACTGTTTCCCATAATAACGATAAATCTCCCCATCCTTCTCTCAGTGCAGACAGCGAGAACTCACAACCAAGACCCACCCGAAAAATAAGACAACCAAACCTTAAAAAGATTCTAATCGCCGATGATGACAGTTTCAACGTTGAACTCATGAAAAACTACCTCAATAAGTTTGGAATTCGATATATCTGTGCTTATGACGGTGAAGAAGCTATTTCACTATTCAAGAAACACTACGAGGACATTTGCTTTGTTATTACTGACAACTTCATGCCGAAGAAGACAGGCACCGAAGCGGCTCTCGAAATCACTCATTTTTTGAAAGAGATGAAAAAGCCTACTATCTCAATCATGTGTATTTCTGGAGATGTGAAGGTGAATGTCGGCGAGGCAGGAATAACAAGTGTTATTCAAAAACCAATTAATTTCGATCGATTGAAAGAAGAACTAAAAGCTACATTCCCTCAGGTCTCTGGAATTTGAAATTAAAAAACGAAGTAGTCGTACTTATTTAACGAACTCTCTACTTTGTCGAGGCCTTGTTTCAAAGTGTTACTCCTCTATTCATTCAACCATCTAAATGAAAATATATTTAAAAAGCCATCTGGCATCAGCATCTCTCCTAAATACCAGGTTCTTAGCTATTTACTATGCTGTGACTTTACAAAATTCATTTTTTCCCTTCTAACAATTCCAAACTGGGCTTCTCCCGAATTAAATATTTCAATTTATCTGATCAGTAGCTACACACACTTTGCTCTGTAATGATTCGCCAAATCCAACAAATAAGCCAAATTAAATACCTGAAACTAATCTGATTAGTAATTTTATCATGAATTTAGTACCAACACAACATACCCAAAGCGATCCCTTCATCTCTGTAAGCATATATCTCCTCTTGCTTTGTGATCAACGCTTTGTTATGACAACTAGGAAGGATTTTCTGAAGCAAATATCAAATATTATAGGTTCAAACCCGAAGATATTAACGAATTCAATAAAGAACTCCAGTTTTTTCAAGAAAGCTATGATGAAGAATTTATTTTAAGCGCCACAGTCCCGAGAATTACGGGTAACTGGGCTCCTAATCTATTGAAAGCAAGAAACAAAGCATATGACTATTGTATTGATGCCTTACAAACTTCAACCACTGAAAAATGTCAATTCGCGCTGGAAACGCTAACTAATCTATTCGAATATGACCGGTTTTGCAAAAATCATCGCCTATTAGACGAGGATGATGCAGCACTCCCTTCGCTAGGTCTATTAGCATCCACTCGAGCGCCGGCAGTGATTTCGAATTGGTTAAACGGTCAATATCTTAACTTTTCAAATGAGGATTCTTCAAGGAAGTTCATTGACTTTATTCTTGACTATTTGGCTCCTTATACACTCCTGTTGGAGGCGTTTGAGCAAGATATGACTAAGATAGAGAAATTCTTCCAAGATGGCAATGATAGGATCTCTTATCAGGCTGAACGTGGAGATTTCTTGGAGTTGGCTGACGAAATCGAAAAAGTCTTTGAAGGAAAGGTGAAAATGACTGAGTATTTTCAGAAATGGAGGCAGGTTGCAGCTAAAATTTTAATCGAGAAAATTGAGGGGAAAAGCTTCTTTGAAATTGGCAATGCTGCAGGAGCGACGGAGAAGCAATCTGGGATGCTTCTCGGAGGGTTAGCTTTCTTGCTAGATCTCCATTCGATAGCCAAAGGAGGCGTATTTGGGTTAATTCACAAGCTATTGGCTGTTAGCAATCACATAGGTAACTACACTTTTTCATTACAAATTGTAATAAACTCCGCATAGAGTATATGGCAATAGCGTCAAAGCACTCCGGAGCCATACTTCTTGATCATCCAGGCATGAATTTCTCACTTAGACTCAGCTACCTCTTCCAGCTCTTATCAAACCTGTCAGGCCGAATCAACGAGCTTAATACCGAAGAACTTGACCTTCTACAATATATTTCTCAAGAAATACGAGAGCATGCAAGGACGATTTTTATAATTCCCTCTCAGCCTGATGCGACAGTTTCAGAGTCGAAGGAGACGCTCTCCGTAAAGAAAGACGAGTTTTTACGAGCTCTGGCCCTGAAATCGCAGCACAATGCTTCTACTACAATTTTTTCTTATCTCAACCAGATGATAGCGACTAAAATTTTAGAAAATAGCAGGAATAACCTCACAAGCAGACAGTTAATCATTACACAAAAGAATCTTTTCAGCATTTTTCATCTGCTGGTCAAACAGGCCAGACTAGTTGTCACGACCAAAGAGATTATAGCCCCTTTGCCTTAGCTCGAATCCACGTTTTCTGCGATGATAAAACTCTCGCAAGAGATCGTCCAAGCGACAACTATTAAAAACGTTACCCAAAACCGCTTTGACTGCTTATGTGCTTTAAGCCTGCTAACAGAATGCGCAGAATACGAATTCTGCTTACAAATGATAGATTTAGAGACGATTCACAACAAACTCGAGTCGTTGCTGCTAGAATTGAATAATTCTGCTTTATTATCAACGCTTGAAGAGTCTCCTTCATTGATTTCGAGGCTACTCCAAAGGAGAATATTCCTCATCACAAAGAAACTCACGGGACTTTTAGCTAGGGTACTACTTGAAAACACTGCATCTGGAGCCAAAGAATCACCTCATACCAACACCGACGCTTTGCAAATCCGGATTTTCGAGTCGAAGCTATTCCAGCAGCTCGAAGCGAGTAAATTATACCAAAAATCAGAGTTGTTGTACTGTTCAGTGCGCCTATACCTGGTCTTACAATTCCATGTTTCCTGTCGTCGCATGGGAACACAAAAACTCGAGCAAGATACCATTTTCATGAACTTCTTCCTTGAGTTTATCAAACAGCCCTTTGAAAAGCTCTCTGAGCTCCAAATTATATTGGAAGCTGCCAGGATCAAGAGCTACAGCGCGAGTATTTGATTCAGCGGAAACTGCTTGAAACAGCTCTCAAGACTTCATTGTCTGGGAAATCAAATATGGTCCAGCAAGTGAATCTCACACAATTCCTACAAGCTTTGAATGAGAAGTTCTTCATTGGCGGTGAAGCCACTGTGCGCGCTAGTAAGACAAGCTTAATAGAGGCAATAGTAGAAGCCCACGCGAGCTTCGTGGCCAATATTCAGAAGAGATACAATGACATCATGGAGCTTGATTTGAAAACACAAGGTAATGATCAAGCGAAAGTGGCTTATGCCGCCGCAATGAGAGATTTGCTTAACCAAAAGCCGATTCTCGACGCCTTGGCGGAAATATACACGAATTTCTTATACAAATCCCAGGAGTTTCACAGCAACAAGCCTCTGGCCGAAGAAGCACGACACATACTCGTCTCATGGCTAAACCACCCGGTTATGGTGCTTTTCGGGGACACCTCCTACAAGAAATTACTGCTTTCGACGTCATTTGAAATCAACACCTACATGAAGGTAGATAAAGGCTATATCGCCCATTTCAAAGGCTTTATCAAGATGCAAGAGGCTATTTCCAGGCTAAACCTTAACACACCCGATATCCTTCAAGGTCAAAACATCATCGAGCTCTGTGAAGCAAAAGACAGCTTCAAAACCGCCCTTTTCGACATCCATGCCTCTGCTGAATCCCTTCAAATCGCTCATTATCTTGAAAATATCATTGTCCATTCGTTATTATTCCACAATCCTTGGGAATACATAGAGAATTTAGAAGTAGGCAAGATCCTCAGCAATTTCAAAAACTTTTGCGATGAAATCAATATCACACCCGAGAGCCTCATTCTCTCAGGAATCCGCTTTTTCTTAAAACTCGCGGAAAAATACTTCGAGGCGCGTGTAATTCAAATGAAAAAGGCCGATTGTCCAGAAGATATCTATCCGGCGATTCAAAGCAGCTTCTTCAACAGCAAATTTTTCGAAAAAATGGCTGATTTCATTTGGAATTCGCTCCACCTTGTTTTTTTCTCCACTCAAGGAGGCTTCGACTTTACTGCCCTCGATAAGATCTCGCTAATTGGCGAGTTAGTCCACATAACCCCTGAAGATTTCAACAGTAATTCACACTTTCAGTGAAGGTTTTCAGGAACGATGTGATCTCTAATGTAATAAACAAATTTACCGTCTTACCCGTGACTTACACAAGAAACGTAAAGATTTTTGTCTTTCGAGCCTTCCAATGCCCAGAAATGCTGGAAAAGTTATTTAATTGGATGATTGCGCTTTCAAGCGAGCTATCGATCTTCAATCACGTCAAAGTCAATTTCGTTAACAATCTCATTGATTACCTCTCGAAAACGAACATTAAAGCACTTATTCACAAGACAAAGGACGCATCTAATTTGAATGAAGCGATCATTGAGAGATACAAGCGTTGTGAAGAGGCCTTTGATAAGTTTCTGGCTGCTCTGCCGAAGTTAGCGAGAGAGAGCTTGCTCGCGTTAGGAAGGATATACCCGTTTTCCGAGGCAATAACACGGATATTTGGAACATTATTTGAAGAAGTAGATTCAAAGCAAGATGTTGAGGCTAACCAGTCAAATCTCCTTGATTTCGGCAATTTCTTCTTTGAAGATGGGGACATGGAAGATACAGTATGACTTTTCAATGAAGTTTATTTATTTGTAACCCTTATTACTCTATTAGGCTCTATATGATGACCCTACTTTATTGAACTCTGAAGAAGTTGCGAAAAGAAAGCAAAGACTATATTCACAGCTCGTTCAGCAAGAATCTTCGGCTCTTGCCGCTGAGTCACTAAAATCGGCGACGTTTATGGCGGCGTGCAAGCAACCCGCCCCTCAGTGGCAGCAAATACGTGAGGTGCTTGCTCGAGATGTGCAGGAGGAAGAAAAAATCAACGCTTTAGACAGCAGTCTTGAAGGTGGGAAATGTTATGAATTTCTTAAGGACAGCGAGCTGTTAGCCTCGATAAAAACGCTTCTGGCGAAAAACAAAGCACTGAAAAGTCTGCTCTTTGAACCCTTTGACGATGGTCTGCAAGAGAAACTCGAGATTCTCAAAGGAGCAGCAGATTCGCTATCAAATCAATTGTCTTCAAGGAACTTCCGCGCAATCATTATGAAAAAAGCCACAGATGACGCTATTACAGCGAGAATGCGCCAGCGCCATTACGAAATGAGCTTAGAGTTAGCAGTGACAGCTTGCAAGACGCTCATTGGACTGTATCTATCGGTTCAACAAGAGTCTGAGAAAAAGATGCTATGGGATTTAATCTACCAAATCAACCTAATTTCCTACAGGAATCTCAAACTCAGCGACTTGCATTTAGATTCCGTTGAATCAGATCATCATATTGGGACTTTGCTGTTCTTGGCTACCACACGCGGTCAGCATTATGCTGATGGGTGTTTGATTAGCGAGAAGGAGATTGTCGAGCTCCTCCTCCAGCCTCGAAGGGACTCAGCGGGATTCATTGAGAAAGAGGCTTTGTTCCTCGCGTATTGTCTTTCTCAGTTCGAGAACAAAGAAGTTTTGTTTGAAATCAACCTGAACTGCGCTGCGCTAAATTACGTGTTTAATCAGAAAGATTGCTCTCTCAAAGAACTAGTACCGTCTTTGATCACACCAAAGGACTTCGTTCAGACAGCTTGGCTTGCAGATTATCTTAATTCCGTATTTTACTTCAAGGTTGTGGAAAACGACTTGCAAATTCGGAAAGAATCATTCAAAAGAACAGGTAAAATCAAATGTATTAGCCCTGACTAATCTCCACTGCGATAGACTTCCATAACTTGAATTTCTCGACCGGGAAGCAGGTTGCGGCGATAGACTATCTCATCGCGACGATCCCTGACCCTTGGCGAAATGTTATCGACAGGTTATGTGCACTGCTGCATCCTTGGACCAAAAAAGAAGTGCCATTTTCAGACCAAGGCCAGGATGTTCAAACCTCGCTTATTCATCTCATTACCATCGTCAATGTTATCCCTCAATCGATCCCTTATCTCCTCTCAAACAGATTCAAATGGGACAACGCCTTCGTCGACTCCAGCAATCCTAATACGCTATCTATGCCTCTTGCCTTAGAAAAGACCGAACAAAGAGAAATTTCATTTTTTGAATATTTACTTCTAGGCATTTTCGTGCATCAGCCAAAGTTGGTTGAGCAACTAATAATGGATATCCTCTCCAAAACGTCAATGATTTGTGTGCCTAGCAGCTGTTGGGACAAACCAGTGACTTTAAATGTCATCTTGACGTTAGAAATTTGGAAGCTGTTGGATAGAAGCCTGAAAACTCTGGCCTCTTGTCTCAAGGAAAGGCCATGTCTCTCATTAGCCTCCATCGCCTCTAATTACGTGAAATTGGTTTCATTGCTTGAGTCTTTCCTTCTCTCTGCTCTACAGAAGCGCCCGCAGTCAGAGAAAAGAGTGATTGGCGGAATAATCCAGGGAATAGCCCAGAATATCTGCTTAATATACGAGGAACTGTGTCTCAGGAACGCTGAATTTACTTCAGAAGCGATTGATTTCTCCTCCGCTAAGCGGATGATTTCCGTATTATATCAGCTTGTCCACGGGCTAAATGAAGACGCCGTTAAGACCTTTATCAAGAACAATGTTTCGTTTATTTACAGCAACATGCTCGAGCTTCAATCGATAAAAATATCCACCTCGAATGACTCTCTCGATAATTTGAAACTAATAAACGCGCCTATCGTTTCCAATGAAAAAGCGGTGCAAGCCTCTCAGAGTTCATCCACGCAGCCGCAAGAATTCAGTAGATTTATCGTTGCGAAGAGAGAAGTTCATGGCGGCTACTATAACTTACTTGACTCAGGAATTTTGAGCATGCAGAGCCCAGAGATTGCCGCTTGTGAGCAATATAACAAAAACCTCTGCCAAATAAGCGGATTCTCCCTCCAGACGGATATCATCGGGCCTTTTTGCAACTCCTTTCTCGGCTTTAACAACGCCGAGCACAACTACGGACTCTTAACCGCATATTTTGAGAAATTCAAATCAGATGCTCAGCTTAATCATCAGCAACTTGCAGAGACTTTAGCGCAGAAGCTAAACTCCATTGCTACCGAAGAATTATTACTTAACTCTGAAAAAGAGGAGGAAAAGGAAAAGGAGAGCAACACAACTGAGAGGGAAAAGGCGGTGTCTGAGCTCAAAAAATTTGCGGAAAATCTCAAAAAATTGGTCCCAATCAACACCGCCAACACCAATCCTCCAACCCAGTGCTCTGTGACCGGCGATCCTATCCTCAAGATCGAAGAGGAAAAGAAAGAGCAGATCTCTGCACAGGAATTATCATTAAACTCTGCAAGATTTATCCCAACTTCATTGGAGGCCTCTCCTACCCTTGATAGGGAACCTGACGAGCTGCAATACTCCGGCGTAGAGGAAAACGAAGATGAAGCCGCTCTCGACGCGAAATTCCTATCTAACAAAGTTATTCTTGAAGAAGCCTGCGCTTTAACTATTAAACTGCAAAAGCAGCTGCTTGAAGGTCTTTTGGTACTGGACCTCAAATATTTCCTGCCTAATATAGACGTGAGCCAAACCGAAATCAGAAGAGAGAGGAAAAGATACGTGATAGGGTTCGCAAAAGGACTCAAGTACTACACAAGGAAGGTCTTCATTCATTATTTGCCTCCCGCGTTGAAGAGCTTTTTCATCACGCCGAAAAATGATCTGCCTGGTTTTCATCCGAAGCTTCGTGATGAGATCGTAAAGCTCATAAAAGAACGATATCTCATCCGAGAAGACCAGTTAGTGAAATTCGAGTTTGCTCAGCCTCTCTCTCGGACGGTTTCCACGAGAGAAAACTCTTGTATTGGGTCCAAAGCTCCTTCAAATGTGGTAACGAATGCTACTCCCGTTGCAGAAGACTCGGGGCCCTTGAATGAAGCCCAAGCGGTTAAAGATTGCCTGGCGTTTTACGAAAATGAAAGCAAAGTAGAGTTAGCCTTACACATGGTGACCTGGCTCCGATTAACCGACTCTCAGCTCGAGAAATTCGTGTTAAACGCTGTGACTAAGCGGGCTGATCCGGCCATATACAGCCAAATTCTGCTAAATCCATTGAATCATGTGAAATTCATGGCCTCATTACTCGAGTTATTTGAAGATTCCTCCCTCACGAAGCTTCAGGCCCTGCTCCACGCGTTCGCAGTAACTGATAAGGTCAGCTATCTTCAAGTCTGCAAGAATATCCTGGCGATTCTGCGTTCAAACATCTCTCAGTTCGATATTAGCTTAAGACTACCCACTGGTTTCATTAAGAAATTCGTATTGCCTCGCCTCGCTACAAAACACTCCAAAGAGGAGGTTTTCTTACAGAACGGTTTGCATAGAGTGCTGACTATTTCATTACAGATCGATGACACTCTTGCCGCAGATACTTTTGAGTCTCTCGCCACAAATTTAGGCCAAGCGACTCGAGTTCACGTGCTGAAAGACCCGTCGCCTCTCTTCCATAATCAGTTACAACACCACGTATTCAGTCTTGAATTCGTGGAGGTAATATGGGAGGCGATCCTCAAATGGGCCAAAAGGAGCAGCTTAAGCCCTCAGCAGGAGAAGGTGCTGAAATTACTCGTTCAAGACCACGTATTTTGCGAGGCATTTAAAAACCCGATTCTTAATTTCATCCTCTCGTTAGTTGGCCCAGCCAATGAGACGCTCGTCGAATGCATCGCGGAGTTCAAGGCAGCTAGCATGAAGGCCGCACGATCAAACGCTTTGAATAAGATTTCGGAATCAAACGAGGTTCAGAGCCTGTTTGTGCTTATTGGACTGATCTGTGATAGTACCCTCTCAAATTTCAATGGGATAACAGGCAGGAAGAGCTTCAACGATAAGAATGAAATTTCGAAGGGGAAACTGTTTAAGAGCGTCACCCTGCTGGATGCGCTAGTCAAAGGCCTTTCGGTCACTAAGGTGAGGGACTTCGTGGTCCATGGGTTCGAGATTATTGATTATACCTCAAGTATCGAGAAAACTAACCCTCGGAAAATCCGCAATGTGCTGCCATTATTCAAGTTTTTGGTAGATTTGAAAGCGGCGGTTATTCTAGTCCAAGAAATCGCCATCCCGTTCAGAGAGGCGATCCAGCCAACAGATTTCGAGAGCCTTTCGCTCGCCGCACATGACCCAGATTTGAGTAGATACGTTTCTCGTGATATCGTTGAACTTACCGAGTTATCCACACTCAAAAAGAGCTACTCGCAGTTAAAAAATTCTGATGAGAAAATCCGCTTTGACGAGGTTTATGCTCACTGTATATTGTCAATGAAACCAACGATTATCGAGCTCTTCAAAACGATTCCCAAATGCACAGCGCACACCATATTCCACCTGAAATTCAACCTCATGGAGGATTTATCGGCGAAGGAAGCTGCTGCTGGAATCAGATTAAATCTGAGTCAAAATCGTAAAATATTAACACATATACTGATTCCCTAATGTGATTTTTCTCTACAATAGATGTGGTTATCAATAGAGCCAGACATTTAGAAGATTCAATGAAGGCATATTTGGCCTGGAACAAGGCGATTAGGTTGACAATGAAGCCGAGGATAGAATATGTAGGCGAGGCTGGCTATGATGCAGGTAATTTACTTAAGACCATTAGCCTAGATTGTATCATATTATCTTCGTTTAACAAGGCGGGCTGTTGCGTGGCTGGTTTGTCGAGAACGCTAAAATCCTCTTTGATCCATCGTTTGGACTCTTCAAACTATCGGAAAACTCTCGAATGCTCCACCCAAATGTTTTATCTCGGCTGATTCTGGACCATCTCCAGTATTTCGAGTACGCTGGATACTTAATCGCATTAGTAAGCACTGCAACTTTCTCTTTTGAAAACTTCATCTTCTAAAAGGCCATTGCATGTAATGTTATAGTGGACGTGCATTTTACAAGGAGCTTCTACAAAATATTAACCTGTAACTCCTTCAATCATCCCCTCATTCTCTTAATTTTTTCAGATCGCGCCTTGACTCTCAGCGACCTCGAAGAAATTGACCAATCTCTTTACACAAGTCTCCTCTGGATGCTTGACAACGACGTTGAAGGCCTCTTTCAGACGTTTTCTTACGAAATCGATCTCCTCGGAGAACGCCACACTGTGGACCTCGTTCCTGGAGGTTCTCTCTACCTCTTGACGAATAGCAACAAGAGACTCTATGTCAAGTTATTGGCACTGGCTAAAATGCAGGACGAAGTGTATCCTGAGATCCAGGCCTTCATGAAGGGCTTCTCGGAAGTGTTTCCGTTGGAAAAGATGCAGAATTTCACGCCTGGAGAGTTTGAATCGATTGTCGCAGGAGCTTCGATGGTGGATGTTGAGGATATGAAAAAGAATACGGGCTTCGATGCGCGCTTCACGGAAAAATACAGAGGATGGCTTTGGGACATCCTAGGAGGTTTCAGCCAGCCTGAGCTCTCTGCGTTCTTGTATTTTGTTACTGGAAGCACGAAAGTGCCGTATGGAGGGTTCAAGCAGCATAAACTGTCGATAGCATGGGCAGGGCAAACGAATAAACTCCCTGTGGCTCATACATGGTAAATCGCTTTGAATTTTTAAGAGTAACTGATTTTTTCCTATGAAACTAGCTCCAGCACCCTGGATTTGCCAATATATGCTACAAAAGAAATTCTTAAAGAAAAACTGACCACCGCAGTGTTTGAATGCGGTGCAGGATACGAGATGCAATAAATTAGGGGAGAAATAGTATTTTTAGTGGATTGTGATGCTTGTTTAAAAAGCTGTATTGAAAAATATAGATACAATTGCATTGAAAGTAAAAGTTCAAGGATATATTATGAAAATTGAAAAAAAGATTATTTAATTAGTTTGTATATGCAGCATTTGTAAATTAATGCCATCTTGAACAAAGCTGTTGCTTGGCCTTTGCTTGTAGTCCTGTCTCCAGGCGTCCATTGGTTATATTTTAGGTTCCTACATAAGAAGTGAGCAATGGAGAAAAGAGAGGTAATAGTAAATATCCAATGAGCTAAGGGTGGATGCAGATTCATTTGCATCCACTTCATACATCACCGTGTCGCTTTTGCACTGGTAAATGGTTCTTATATCATGACAGGATACAAGAATGATAAGGAAAGTGCGTAACTCTCAAAAATCTTTATGTTGTCATTACCTATGGATGTTGAATGTGAATTTCTTCTTTAGATGCACAGGTTTAGTCAACGATATTCTTCTATTTCGACCACATTGCTAGTAGGCACTTGAGAGCATCAGTCTTGGTTAGACTCTATTCATTGCAAAAGATAGGATTTTCCTATTTTGCAATCTTGCTTTCAAAATAACTAATTTGAATTAATTATAGATTGCAGCAAAGATTTCACTTATAAAGACGGATATTTTGATTTGGATTGATATCTATCTCTGTCATGATGAATAAAATAATTGTGAGTTGGACCGAGAGTCTTCGGTTAATGGGATCAAGTCTTTCTCAGTATCAGTTACTATCTCTTTGAACCATAAGGACAGGTTTGAAAATATCGAATCCCTTTTAACTCTCATTTCAATATCTTCTTCTAAAGGTTTACATTGAGAGTGTAAGGCTGATTCAGAGTCCTCTTTAGCGAGTTCTGATGTTATTTGATACAAATTCAGCTATGGGAGCTATAAATCTTTGATTAGTCATAATTGCGAAAAATCCAAATTCAGATAATACAATAAAGAAATAACTCTCAAAACGACTCGGAAAAAAATGAAGAAAGTTTCTGCACAAACGGAAAAACATCTCTCAAGATGAATCAGACCTACATTAAGAATTATCTGTTTGAACGTATATCTTAGAAAAGTGAAAATCTCTACTTCATTACTCGACGCGTTTAAATTACGAAACCACTGTAGCACAATAAGCTCATATTTTATTGAAAGCTCTCTTGATTATCATTAGCCTCAAGGACATTTTACTGCCGACATCTTATTATTAAGCCAGGTAAATAATCCAAGAGATTCATTACATTCTAATTTCTCATATAATAAAAATATAACTCTCATGGCAGTTTTGAACACTCACACTTAATTTTTTTTTTGGTTTTATTCTCTTTGATCAGATAAAATAAAACCTCGCTAACAATCAATCAACCAACATGATCTACGAGAAAATCAACTCAGCAGACAACTCACTAGACGAGGAGGAAAGCGTGGGAGACCTTCAGGACGCAGAGCATTTCTTCAAAGACAAAAACTATCGCTTTGCCCGCCGCTATGGAGAGCTTAAAGGCGAACATTTCGTCCAAATCCTAAACGGACTCCTGGAAGAACAGTAAATTTCATTGAAATGGACCAACATAACCTTCATTTCCAGAGGACACGCTGAGCAAGAGGGAAAAACAGTCAAATACGATATGGGCAACGCTTCTGTGAGCAGTATCTCGACCATTCTCAGTCAAAATGAGCTCTGGGAGGCCATTGACCGACGCCGCAGCAGCACACCAAACCTCCAATTCGGCAGACCCTACTCTGGGAAAGCTCTATCTTCAGTCAGCGGCACAACGAAAAAATCACGAACTCAGCTGGACGATAGCCCAACATCCAAGCGAAACCGGATCGAACCAGACGAGTTTGTAGTCCCTACTTTCAATATTGACGCGGATAAGCTAAAAACCAAAGTTGAAAGGTATTTTGCAGATAAGAGCTGATGGTTATCGTCTCTAGGCTTCAAGTGCAAATTGACAAAATGAAGGAAATTCATGAGCTGGAAATCAACAGCATGCAGACCGCTTATCAAAACAAATTCAAAGTAAAGCATCCTCTTTCCTCACGATTAACCTAATCAACCCAGGAAGCGATCCAAGGGAAGGTCGATGACCTCAAAGGGAGGTTCGAGAGCGAGATTCGCTCGACTTTAGGAGAGTTATCGGAATTGAAGTTGAAGCTGATAGAAAAAGATAATCTCATTACAAAGATTAACGCATTGCTGTTGCAACAAGAGAAACAATTAGCGGAGTATAAAGTAAAACTGGACAAAGAGCTCTTTGAGTCGCGCATGTTTCAGAAGGTAAGATGATTTCCCATGAGAATTATGAGCTGAGTGTTACCAAGAAAGGGGCAGCTATGGAATCGAGCAAGCAGATCCAGGAGTTACAAAACGAGAATCTGACTCTGCAGAAGGAGGTTGACTCAATAAAAGCGATATGTACAGTGTATAAAAAGGACACTGAGAGGGCGATTCAAGAGAGGAACCAGGCGGTGAAAGAGGCAATGGAAACAAGGAAGAAATACGAGAAGATCCTTCAAGAAACCGAAACGAAATATAAAACAGAAATTATGCTTCTCCAAGCGAAAAACTCCGATCATGTAGAGAATATTCAGAAGCTTAAACAGGAGACCGAGGCTCTTCAAAGGCAGATAAACGAAAATCAACAAAAGTAAGAGGATTTTGCTGCGATCACTGAATGTTTCATAGGAATGAAAAGCAAAAGGAAGCTCTTTATGCGCAAATAGAAGAAACTAATAAAAAGTAACAAAAAGTTTTTTTTTTGGGGTTAAATTTTCTCGAAAATAGGTTCGCGAAGTATAAGGAAGTCGTGGAAGTGGAACTTAAAGTTCTTCGGCATATGGATCACCGAGCCAGTCAATCGCCGGACCGTTCTGAGCAGAGAGCCGAGCAAAAACCGCAGAATCGGGACTCGAAGCAACATAAGACCGAGAGGTTCCAGACACCAGAGAGCCTCTCATCGGAAGGTCGAAAGAGCAATTCGAGGAAGCTTTCCGGTGCTCCAGAGGTAGGTAGGCAAGGATCGCCTAAATTGGGAAAAAGAGGAACAACACCTCAAGGCAGCGATGGCCCAGTATATACAGCATCCATGCATATGGCTCTGAACAGCGGCGAGTACTCGGTCAAAGGATCCACAGCACCGAAAAATAAATTTGAAGAGATGATGAGCCGAGGCCGACAGCACAGCCGTCAAAACTCCCGACAGAATTCAGAGGGCAGTTCCAGCTCTCACTCTCAATCTAAACTGGTAGTCTCGAGAGATGTATCCCCGATGTCCCGAGATAAAAACAGCGAATTACCTTCACTGATAATTTCGAAAAAAGTAACACCGGAACTTCAAGACCTCAAAAGAATCCCAGGAAAATATCGCTCTCATGGCGGCTCTCCAACGAATCTGCACATTGAAGTGTCTCCTGCAAGCACGCCGCATCAGAGCCACTTCAGAACCCTAGAGCAGTCCAGCTATACCCCTTTAAAATCAATCATGGAGACGAATAGAGAACGAGACCCTCAATTACTTCAGTCCATTGATATGAAAAACCTCAAAGAGCAAAGACCCACTCAGAAGAAGCCCACCCAGAAGGAATTTGTACTCGGAGAAGAACTTCAAGCAAAGCCGATTCAGTACGTAAAGAAACCAAGTAGTAAGAGTAATAAGAGACACGATCGGGTCCAAACCTCGATCATTCAGGCGAAGAGCTTACTTAACGCGTCGCTATTGGAAACAGGAATTTCATTTCGTCCGCGAACGAGACAGATGTCGATGCAAGGGGATAGGGACAGTCTTAACCAGACGGCGTACTCGTGGGGTGCGAGGAAGACGCATCGGATGAAGACAACAAAAGACAATTTTGGACTAAATCTGTCGATTACGAGCAAGAACACTAATAAAAGCACATTGAATGATAGCAGTTATATTTAAACGCCCAAGAGACTGCTTCAAAGTCTTTTTTTCGCTGTATTTTTTTGCGTTTTGTTGATAAATTTTAAGTATTTTTCCTACTACTCAATGACTTTTTTTCCATACAATATTCAATTTCATTACAAGAAAAATGCCAGCTCTTCCGCTATCTTGCTTATTAGGGCTCATGTATTAGATAAAGGCCGTTATTCGCTTTGAATTTGGATTTGTAGTTGGAATATAAGAGACTTTTCCTTTTACTTAGTTTATTAGAAATAAAATCTATCAAATAGTTAATTTGGTTGGGAAAAAGCATTTAAATTTCAAATCTTCATGACCTCGCCGACTTCTCCGGACTGCAGCTTATGCTCTGAGCCTCTGATGAAATCCCTGGTGTCGACTGACTGCGGTCATGTTTTTCATGCGAACTGTATCAGCGGAGCCATCGAATTAAATCCCTATTGTCCAATATGTGAGAAGCCATTGAATAATAGAAACCTGATTCCGCTTTCCTTTGAAGTAACGTCAACAAATAATGAGCCAATACCCAAAAACAATCGGATTACAGAAGCGATGTTGTCCCGGAATGAGCTCTTGATGATCCAAGCGCAAAATGATGCGGAGATGACCAGCTTAAGGCTAGAAATTGAAGGGTTGCAACACAAAAATACAGCCAATAAAAAGATATTAGCGACCATTGAAAAGTCCATGAATAAGACACAGGAAAGTACTTTAAAGAAGATAGAGAGAATAGAATCGCTGATTTTGAAATTACAAGAAGAAAACAAGAAAAAAGACGAGATGATTATGAAGATTGAAAGCAAGCAGCAGCAAAATACAAAACAGCTGAGCACACCGGAACCGTTAAACACTAGCAAGATAATCTCAGAAAATCCTTCCTCAGAGCCCAAGAAAAACCCAAAAAGACGATTAATTTCATCCAAGCCGACTGCAAACCTCAAACCGGTTTTGGAGAAATATGAAAATCAAATTGAGAAACCCAATGCTTCTGGGCTAGGACAACCAAAGCGCGCAAATCCGGTTTCAATAGGAGAGTTGGAAACGCTGCTCAGTAGCAACGTGGTTTTGAAAAAAATATAAAATACAATATGAAGTGACTATGAGAGCTGTGAAGGGACATTGTAGTGTTTTAATAGTCCTAATACTTTGCTTATAATGCTACAGATAATAGCAAGCGATATGTGATGAAATGCATTGGTATATATATATTTTATTGAATTGCATTTGTCAGGCTTATTTGTTGAGTTTGTAACAATAGTTCGCCATTTATACTTTTATAAAACCAATAAGAGAGTTTTGTTTGCTTGTTTCTTTCCTTCTAAATGAAAGGTTTAGTTTACAAGACGCCATGACCGAAATGGCAGTCATTAGGCATGAAGATACACCAAAAAAGAATAAAATTCTTCCTATCTAACTAATATTGTGATCTTATTTCACATCTTTTGTTTTATTTTAAAAGCGCTATGGTCCATCGAGATTTACCGTTGCTTCAATTTTTTGTGTTCATTCCTAGGCAGAAAACTGTCCGTTTCCTGGCTTGAGCCTAGATTAACAAAATCTGAGAGCTTCATAGGTCTGCAGCGATTGTATTGACTCCAATGACTCTGCAGATAGTTATAAAAGCTTTGGTGAGGAAGAATCTGGTGTTTGTATCCTTGGTCAAATCCTCTGTCATCGTCATATAGATTCGCTGAAGACGTGCACCCTAAATTCGTGTAAAGAGGGGGATTGCGAGCAGGGTATGGCTGCTGCGACATGTTGTTGAGCGAAGTTAGTATTTGAAGCTGGGCAAGCAGTTCCATCGTGTTGTTATTGATCTTCTGTGACCGAATCTCAGGTTTAAAAGTTGGTACATCTGAACGGGCAGATGTTGGTATCGAAGGTGTTTCTTCAGCTTTGGAGGTCTCATTGGTAATAGCAAGAGGAATTCTTTCGCTTTCTGGCTCTGATTTCTTCGATTTCGATACTTTTTGAGAAACTGGAAATAAAATTAAGTGAGTAGAAGAACTAACACTGTGAGCGCTACCTTCAGAAAGCGGCAAATTATTCTTTAGGTCCTCTGCGGCACCAGTGACAGTGAGAATTCGCTCATTACGTGAACTCTGACTGCTGGAATCGGCTTCAGGACCAGTTTTCAATGCAATCGTTTTTTTATGATTTTCAGAGTTATTTTCTGATTGCGGCTTTTGCTCCTGTTTGCTCTGGGTCCTCCTCATGGCGCCTCTTCTCCTGAGGCCTAATCTCTTCTTCATGAGCTGTTCTCGCTTCACTCTTTCAAAATGTTTCTGAGCATGCGATCTGATTTGTATCGCGTCTCTCGTGCCAACTTCCTCTGCAATCTTTTCAAAATTGAGACCGTAGGTCTCTAAGGCTTCTAGGAACCGCTCATGCTCATCTGTGCCCCATTTTCCGATGCGCTTTCCTCCGTTGTGTAACTTCACTTTGGATCTTGTTACGACTTGGGATTGAGATTGTTTCATCTGTTAGAGTGAAATGACTGATTTTTTGAGGATATTTATCGGATTAAGGGCCACCTCCTTTTATAGGGGTGAATTAAAGTAGCCTTTTGGACAATTTGCTGCTTTTGTAGACGTCCGATAAATTCTGAGAAATCAGGAGAATCTAATTGGATAAGAAATAAAGTAGTAATGCTACCAAGTGCGGATCTGTTGCAAATAATATTTGATGTTCTGAAGCGAAGAAACTCCGTGGCGCTCGCTCTTGGATGCTAAATAGTTTCAAACCATGACTGAGTCGTCTACTGAATGCGATAATATTGAATATTAAGTCTTGATGCGCCGTTACGTTGCTTTTTCGTTCGTTTAACCAAGGCAAGCAGAGTTTTTATGCTACAAGGATGTCATTTCTCCACGTTTGACTGAAAATCCAACAGGTTCTAGGTTCCAAATACACCAGTTACTCACTATTCAAAAGGCATAATAAAGACACAAAAGTCGTATATTCTCTCCACTCCTCCTACTAAGCAGCAAAACACTCTTTCCAATTCTCATTGAGTTCTAGAGCTAGTTAACACGTCATTCTGTTGTTCAGCTCCTGATTCAATTTCCAAATTTTCTGAGAATACTAGGCCTAGTACTAGGACCTTCAGCATGCTATTTAAACGAACTGCAAAGTGATGTAAATAATTCTTAGTTCATAATCGAAATACAATCCAATCAAGAATGCTGCTGCAAGAAAACCCTTGTGTATCTACAGCAAGACTTCCTGGCTATAATGAAGCCAAAGTAATTCACTTTCAAGCGCACTTGGCAGAAAAACATAACAAATCGAAAAATGACCATAGTCCTAGGGTCTTTCTTACCAGATTTAGAAAGAAGATGGGTTTCAAAGGGACTCTAAAAATCAATTCGCGTGAAGATTTGAATTTCTACCTGTTTGGTCAGCCTTTAGGCGAGAACGATGAGAATACTGCAGTAAAATTCCACGAGTTGAGTCAAGTACGCAAATCATTGGAGAAAAAGACATCCTCCTGTAAGGAAATCATTCGCGAATTTCTCATAGCATGCGCTGATCAAAATCAGAGACGACCCAATCAAAAAGTCTCGGTTGACCGCTGTGTTGAACTATTCGGAAAAATCAGCAAGGACTACCAAAAATTTTTGACCAATAACCCTCGAGTCGAAATTCTGGGCGGATCATTTGAAAAATCCATTCTGAGTGCGTTTCGATGCTGATATACGTGCCTCAGGACAGTAATATTAAATTTGCAGTTGAAGATTCGGAACTGTTAACACTCAGGGAAAAAATCAGAGATGCACCAATTCCCCTGCTCTTGGGATTGGCTTAGAATTGTGACCAAATTACGAATCTGTGAGAGTTCTTCGGAATCGCTCAAGAATTTCAGACATTCAATTCTGGCAGTTTTTGATGGGAAAACGCAAAATCTTAAGTAAAAAGGCTCAAAAACGAGGAAATTCTTACCAATTTCGCAGAGGGGAAGACGATTGTGGTCTTTGAGGACTGCCAGATTCCAAATTCAAAAGGCTGTAGAAACAATCGAACGAGCAGTCCAAAGAGACACCTTCTTTCAAACGGGCATATAAAGGAAGCTATCAAGAAGGGCTCTGCGTTAGAGATGATCGCGGCTCGCAAAGACATGGTAATGAGCAAACTTCCGGACGATTTGCTGCAATTCGAAGTTGATAGATCAGATGAAAGTAATGCACAGAAGAGTAAGAAAGAGCCTGGAGAGCTCTACAGGAGACGCTCTTTAAAAAGTAGCTATAAGCATTTCGTTTTGAGGGTGAAGATGGAGCCGAACGCCAGCGACATTTGATTTCGCAGGAGTGCTATGCCAGCAGCTCAAAAATGGTCATTTCTTGTTGGTATGGTCTCAGAATTCACATCGAGATCTGCTGATTGATACATAGCAAGAGCCCTGCAGGTTCTGTCCTATTCTAGCGCTGGCATCCGAGCACCTCTTCCCAGCGACGAAAAACATGAAAACGAAAGAAGAGCCAGGAAACCTACCGAGATTTTGGAGGCAAGGTTGCTCAGCAAGCAGGAATCTGGCGATAGTGACCCCCCATCTTTACACCCGAAATGATAGAATCGTATCGTAAAAATACTAGTAATGCTAACTAACACTATTTTCTTCTTATAGTCCCATAGAAAGTCAAGACGCAAAACAATTTCTAAAATAAAACTTAGGAATTCTACATGGAATTGTTTGGATTCTGGGGGAATTCTAAAATAATTTTTGGTCAATTCGAGACCATCGGGATTAATGCATCTCTGAAAGGATTCGATCGAACAGAACAGAGAATAAGAGATATTCAGGAGCAGGAGTAAAGCAATCAGGACTCTGACGATCTAATGTTTTTTGAATGCCTTGAACAAAGTAGATCAGGAGCTTGTAGTAACTCAGATCAGCTCTCTCGCTCAAATCGTGGTGGTGACAGTCCCGCCGAGGAAGAGAAGAGATCCGATGGGGAACAATGAAGCGAAGACCAGATCGAGCCTGAATATATAGGAAGGATTCTCAATCCATGTGAATATTTTATTTCATATCGGCAAAATGGAAGTGTTTTGGTCCGAGAACAGCTGACGATTCCAGATCGGTTCTTACCAGTTTATCCACTGGCGACGGATGACTCATTCAGTGGATTGAGTCAGGTAACGGGAAGATGTGATAAGTGTAGTGAGTTACAAGCTCGACAGGGCGATAATGTGGAATGTTGGATAGATCTCAGTGGAAAATTTCGCGCTATCTGCCAGAAAGATAGCTGCGGTGGAGTGATTGTCGAGTCATTAAAGAGAACCTGCTGTTTTTTCTAAACGTTGGATGTGATAATATATTTGTAAATAGGAAAAGATATTACAAATTTACTTAATATTAATCGAGTTGTGAAGAGTTACTGATTATAATATTGCCGTTTCAGAGCTTTATTAATATGATGAGTAATTTCAGTGGTAACTACTATATGAATTGAGCGTGATGGCAATTGTTTTTGTCTTTAATTCACAGTAAAGAGGTAATGAATTGCAGTGTTATCTGACTTTACGCGAGATGTTAAGTACCAATAACATTTTCATGATGTCATTAGGACTCGTCAATTTTTCTCTGAGCTAATGCCACTCTCATTCCTTCATTTCTGGTTCTAGTAGATAATTCTTTTGCATCCTCTAGCAATTGCTTCTTCTAATTCGCTTTAATGGGACTAATTGCCTGAGCCATATTTGTCCATTATTGTCCGATGTCAACCGGTGATCCTCACATACCATATCCTGCGTTATCTGAATCTGACAACTCCTTTCTAGTACCCTCAACGAGTTGCCTCCCAGCAAAAGAACCGCTCTCTCATACGCACACATACTAACAGTTCACATTATTGAAATGACTCTCTATTCTGTCCGAAGAAGTTAATTCGATGGAAATGCCAGTGAGATTTCCTTCGTTTCAACCTGTCTTCAACAAAGTAATCGCTTTATTTCTGCTATCCAGTCCAATATTCTGTACACTCCAGCTGAATTCAATCAATACAGCATTCCATGGCAAACAGCCTATATTGGACCAATCTAGTTACGCTAGCAGCTCGAAATAACCCTTCCAAATGGCATCCTACCTATTATTTCTCCAAGCTGCAATTTTAGCTCAGCCGTTTCTTTCAACCATCGCACTATTTTCGGCCTTCTTGCAATCTTTCTCAGTTTGTTGTCCTCACAACCTCCTTTTACCCCTCAAACCTGTTCCATCTAACAATATAGACCTCTACCAGAAGCCTTCAGAGCGGTGCGTTGAATTTCTAGAAACTTTGATCGCTACACTTGTTCGCTTTCAATTAACCATGCGAGACACGTGTATTTGGTGCATTTGAATTTCCAGAAATTTCTTTTCTGCTCATTTAAATAGCGCGAAATATAATCGAATCCAAATAAAAAAAAACAACTCTTTTATTTGTCTCATTCATCCCATGAAACTCTACACCTGCCTTTTCTTCATTGCCCTTGCTTCCTTGGCCCTCGCCAAGGAAAAGGACGTCCAAACCGAATGTCCAGTCATCGGTATCGATCTGGGTACCACCTACTCCTGCGTCGGTATCTTCAAAAACGGTCGTGTTGAAATCATTCCAAACGAACTCGGTCACCGTATCACTCCTTCTGTTGTCGCTTTCACTGACGAAGAACGTCTTATCGGTGAAGCCGCTAAGAATCAAGCCGGTGTCAACCCAACCAGAACCGTCTACGACGCTAAGAGACTTATCGGAAGAAAGTACAACGACAAAGAAGTCCAACAGGACAAGAAATACCTTCCTTTTGATATCGTCAACAAGGACGGCAAGCCATACATCAGAACTGAAGTCAGAGGAGAATCAAAGACCTACGCTCCTGAGGAAATCTCAGCTATGGTGTTGATTAAGATGAAGGAAATCGCTGAGGCTTACCTCGGCAGAAAGGTCAAGAACGCCGTCGTCACTGTCCCTGCCTACTTCAACGACGCTCAACGTCAAGCCACCAAGGACGCCGGTACCATTGCCGGTCTTAACGTTGTCAGAATTATCAACGAACCTACCGCCGCTGCTATTGCTTACGGTCTCAGCAAGAAGGGTGG
>ENA-UOTX01000617-UOTX01000617.1-compost-metagenome-genome-assembly--contig:-NODE-617-length-35426-cov-10.364225_pt1 | contig 35426 bp, 22 predicted proteins | sample MGYA00238143_ERZ746982 | MGnify/ENA primary metagenome ERZ746982 (study PRJEB28758, sample SAMN06268862) | compost metagenome | isolation source: single cell | place: USA: California, Emeryville, Joint... | reverse complement strand
TGAAAAATCACTCGAGTCCTCCCAACTTCACAAATAAAGGATCTACTCATAGGAAGTTATTTCTGAACCCATTAGATTCCAACTCAGAGATCCAAGAGCCAGATGCGAACGCATCATCTACCTACAGAGCCAAAACATTAAATAATGACTCTATCACCTTAAATCAAGCCCACCAAAATAGCAATAAAAATATGAGACCTAGCACTAAGCAGCGGACCAAGTCTTTCGGAGAATTATTGAAGACCTCAGAGAGTGAGGTGCACACGATGGAGTCAGAGTATCAAATGGGAAAGACTCCCAAACTCTTAACCAAGAAAAGTTCCCTTCCTTTAATTTATAAAACCAATAAGCCGACACATCAGAGAGACTTATTCAAAACTAAAATTAACTTCAACAGAACGAATGTGAAACTCTTTGGAAAGGAAGATCACCAACAGGTTCAAAAAACTTCGGAGTTGAACCTATTGCTTCTAAAACTGTCTGGAAAACAAAAACTACAAACTCAGCAGAAGCTGAAAGAGCAGAACATTCTGAGAATTTATTCATCAGGGCGAAATAAAGAAAAGGAAGAAAAAGAGCATCAGAAAGAGGTGCTGATGGAATATCAACTCAAAAAAGGGAGCTCTCCGAAATTGAATCTAGAGAAGAAAAAATTAAAGGTTTCTCTGCAGCGGAACAACTCACCTCTTGCATATACACACAAGTCACACCACCATTCAGCCAAGAAGAGCTCAAAATATTAGTCTCTCGATATATCTATATAGCATTTGAAATTTTTTTGTGATAAGATAAGGATATCCATGTAAAATTTTAGAGCTAATGCAGTTTAATTATATGCTGTGTTGAATCTGATACAAAATTTCAGATCATAAATTTGTTGAAATCACCCGACATTTTGAGAATCAATCAAAGAGTCTGAATCTCCTTTTGCCATACGAGTAGCTCTAATTTGCCACTAAATTATTTAAATGAGATGATCAATACCTCACGTTAAAATCATCCATAGTGTCTCGGCTCATCTCAGATATTAAGAGTGAATGAATTATTAATTCTAAAATATCTTACTTCTCCATAATCAACCACTAATAAATCCTCTTAAAAACAGTCGCTCAACGTCTGTCAATGTTAGTGTATTGTATTTATTAAATAGTAGAACTGATAAAAAGTTATATCAACATTTGTTAGTAGATTCACATGTATTACAATGATAGCACACTCCTTGCTTTGAATATGACTTTTTTTCAGCTTCCTGTTTGTCTTTTGAAATCAGCAAGTATCTTATCAAACTAAAAAGATTGTTAAGATTTTATTTGACTTGCAATGCAGAGTCCTGAATGTTCCAATTGTCGAGCACAAGCTGAAATATTAGCAAAGACACAAGAAGTACTTGCTTCACGAAATGCTATCATAGCTGAAAATGAGGCAATGCTGTCGGAGTTAACCGAACACCTCAACGAGAAGGATGTTCGAATAAAGCAGTTCGAAATGGATCTCCTTTCTGGAACTCCCAAAGGTACTCCAGCTGGACCTGAAAACAGGTCTCAATTTTATCTATGTGTCATTTCCAGGATACTAGAGTTACCTATTGAGAGTATAATTGGAATGAAAGATGAGGAGCTCGAGAGTCTAAGTGAAGAGAATCGAACTAAGGCAATCAAACCGAAAGATTCAGTGGAAGAAACCCAGAATGTGATTAGTCAACCCATCCCCTTAGAAGAATGCAAAGAAAATAATGAAAGTTCTATAGCAAAAGATGAAAGTAGCCAAATCAAAATATTGAAAGAAAATTTCGAGAACCTATTACAAATCAAGCAGGCTGCAGAGAATGAAAATAGACAACTTCATATTGAAAACGAATTGCTAAAAAAAAAGTTTGAGGGTATCAAGGAGAGTAACCAAGAAAAGATTGTTGAAATTGAACATTTAAGAGAGATGATTGTAGTTCATAAAGCTCGCGAGCAACTCTTTGAACAGGAATGTGAGGAATACAAGAAGAAAGTTACTCTTTTAAAGGATATTGAATTTGAACTGTCTGCGAAAATAGAAAAATTTACAGCAATTGAAAAGGCAGTTTCGGATATATATTTCAGAATACCATCATCGAACGAAAAGAACTCCGAAGTATCAAGTCTGAACAAGCTGGCTGAAATCAATATTTGGATTGAGAGCCTTTCTCAAAGAGAAATACCAAATAGTGAAATTGAAAGTGATGCAGACCTAATCAAGAAGTATCATTATTTATTAATGCTACTGGTTGACGATGCCAAAGCATTACGAGATTTCAAATTTTTGGAAGAGCTATTCAATAATTTGAAAGATTTAGCGATTGTCAATAAGAAGTTGGAAGCTGATAATATTGAGCTATATGATGAGAAAAACGCACAACGTGAAAGAATAAACCAGCTCACAGAGAACATTCAATCTCTTTCTGCTGAATTAGAAAAAGTGCCCCAGGAGATTGCTCGAATGCAAAGAGCCCTGGAAGAGAAAACAGCAATTATTGAACAATACGAGAGAGACATTGAAGCTCTAAAAATAGATATCCAAACCCTGAGAAAGCAGACACAGCTAATTCGAGAATATGAGATGCATGCTGCAAAATTAGAAAGTCAGCAAGATAGGGCTCTTCTTAAAGAACTTACTTTGAAAACTGTGAGTGCCAAGCTCTTCACAGAATTTCAGAATGAGGATGAAAGTGCTCCTGCTGAAACCAAGGAAGTTGAAAAGCAATTGAAGGAATATGAAGAGTTGTTCGATGCTGTCAAAGGAGCAATAAGAGATTCAGACTCTCCTATTAGATGTCTCAAAGCGCTTGGTGTGCTCCTTAATGACCAAAATATAGCAGATCATCTCCTCTCAGTTGAGAAAGATACAGATAGTCCAGAAGGACTTAGCGCTCAAGAAGCTAAAATTAAGGAACTTGAATCTGAAATTCATTCGTTAAAAAATCAGTTGCAAGCTTTGGAAGCACTCAAGCGAGAGAGAAATTCCGCAAATAAAAAGCCATCGATGAGCCAAGAGCCTGAAGCTCCCATTCAAAAATCCGACGAATCAAAGGTAGAAACTTCATCTGGAGGTGATCTTGCTTCAAAAGGATCCTTTGCAAAGGACAATCAAAGTATAAGACAAGAGTTATTTAAAAAAGATCAAATTATTGCGAATCTTAAAGGACAGCTGAATTATCTTAAAGCTATTGTTATCATGATAGTCGATATCAAACAAGCAATTTATAATGCTTCAGCTGATGAGGAAGGAATCTCCTGGAAGATTCAAAAGTTAAAATATTTGATTGATGATTTTGAAAATACTCAAGCCAAGTTGGATGAAAAAACTATTACAAGTATCCTCGCTCGATTTAATTCGAAACACCAAACGATTTCTGAAGACTCTGCCATTAGAGATGAATTGACCAAAGCCACAAAACTGCTTGGAGAAATCAAAGAAATTGTCTTTAATGAATCAGCATTGAAAAATGCACTTAGGTCATTAAGAGGAGTCAGAGCACTTTTTGACGAAGAACAGAGTGAGATGGAAGAAGATGAAGAAAAGTTTAAAGGGCCTGCCATAAGTAGCGTTCACAGTGAGCCAATCAGTAAGGAAGAACAGAACCAACTTCAAGACGCAAAAAATCGAACTAATTCTCACGCTAAAGCAGAGAACTTGCAGTTGGCCGAAGAGAATCAAACTGTTGAAGAAGAAAAAGTGAAAGAACCTCGATTAGAGCCGGATAGCAGCAAACCCCCTAAAACAGAAGACATTAAAAAAGATGACCGCGATGTTATCATTATGGGATTACACCAACGTATTTCCTATCTGGAAGAAGTTTTACATCGATTAGAGAAGCAAAATTCTTCACAAGATCCAGAATATTCTGAATTGATGCGAGAAATTCATCATTTGCAACAAATCAATAACGATATTTATTCGGAGGTGGCAAGGAGGGAGAGCATCGAAAATTCAGCACCTCAAGTTCATTCTCTCGCAAGAATATCTTCGATTCTATTGAAACCAGATCTTAGTCGAAAAGACATCGAAACTTTGATAAATTTTGTCCAGAGCAATGAGATTGAAAACGAAAATTCGAGGTCTCAAATAAAGGTATTACAGCAAGAAAGAAAGATCTTGGTTCAAACACTTGTTGATTTATTGAAAGCAGCCATCACGTACCGAGTAGAACTTATAACGAGCATTTTAAGGAAAGTGGATATAATGCAAAGAGATGCTGTCAAATTGAGTAGACAAAATTCACAGGAAGCTTTTGATACTTTTTTGATTCTTCTTCTCAACACAACCAAACATATAGAGGCACATTTAAAGATTTTAAGTTTCAAAGAAGATCAGACTACTTCACAAATTCTCTCTTTAACAAAGGTTTCCGATGAAAGGGAAGTTGAAGATAGTGTATTTAGTGTCGAGAAAGGACTTCAGAGAGAATTAGCATTGAATCTCCAACAAGATAAGAGTCCAAATGATGAAAGCCAATACTTACTGCAAAGCAATTCAACTCTGCAAAAAATGTTAAGTCCAAGAATTTCCAGCGAATTTGAAATAGAAATTCTGCATGAAACCCCGGAGAAGGACATTTTATCTTCTAATGGCCGCTGGGCAGGAACTTATAAGAGTCAAGAAGAACAGCCAACTTCAATTCAACGATGGATCGAGCAAGGATTTCAGAATAGTCCTGAACTAAGTACGAAATTCTCTGGAAAACACTCATTGAAAAGAAGACCTACACTGGATGACGGATTGTTCGATAATTCCACTCAGGAGGATGTAAGCAGAGAAAAAAAGATTCACCTGCAGACCCAGGTACCATTATCAACAAGTGCTAATTCACCCAGCCCCACAACATTCCAAATAAACCAATATTACTTCCCTTCAATCGTTAACGCTGTTGAATATCAGAATCAATATGTACAGAAACTACCTTCAGCTTATAGTATTCAGCCTCAGTCTGCCAGAGCCAGATTTCAAGGAACTGTGGGCTTCAGATCAACAAACAACCCTAGAGATGAGGCTTCTTCATTCGATGAGCGATTAGACAATATTCGAAAGGAAATAACTAAGATTGAACTTTCACAAAAAATGAGCAAGACACCAAGAGCCACAGAAGGACAAAAAACTTCTTTTGACAATTCAGCTAGCAAACCAGATAATTTAATAAATTCACTGAAAGCGCTAAAAGGTTTTGCGAAAGGGATCAGTGACTGCAATGAAAGTATTCTCGAGAACTTACATGGCTCTCGGGAAAGACGAAGCAGCCATCAAACATCATTTAGAGCTGATAATATGGGACAGCTACCGATCAATAGTGGGAATAAAATCTATAGCAGAGATTTGGCGAGTAAATCCAATTGTTGAAGTCTTCTCAATAAAATTCATTAGGAACAACAATAGAGGAAGAAAATTCTACATTGAATCATCAAAACACAATGAATCAAGCAAGAATGAAACGTTTAAATATTCGTGAGACAAGCCATTTCAAATAAAAATGTGTTAGACTGTAGCTATTATGATATAAATGTTACTAGTTATTTCCAGTTCACACAAAACTAAAAGTATAAACTATTGTTAATATAAGAACACTTCAGGAGCATGGATCTTTCACTCATTATTGGATAGAATCGAATCAAAAATATTTAAGGAGCATAAGGTTGTAAGATTCATGATTTTTGTAATTTTTGTTATTATAGCAGGCTATCTGGTTCAATTTAATTCTAAGTTCTGGAAAAAGTTCTAGTATAGTTGAAGACCGTATACACTCGCGATTGTGGTGATTTCTTAGGTTTTGAGATCGGCTCCATTCTGGCTTAATTTAGTGAAGCTAGGAATTTTTTTCGAAAACTTGATGATATTTTGCCTGAAGAAATGCAATCCCAAAGCCACTAGACAATATGACAATTTGGAATTGCCGATTTTATTCCGCCCAATTTGATTGATCAGAGAAATATCAAAAATGTTCTTAGCCTACCCCTAAATCATGAGTGGCTAAAGTATTTGAGGAACCAACTACTTTTAGGTTTGTAAGCTCTATAAAGAATGAAGGTAATAATTCAGATGATTGATTTTTGAGTGCTAAGAGCTTACTGCTTTGGCGATGAGTTCGACAACAAAAGAATATCATAAGAGGGACAATTGTTTTGGAAAGTCATTTGTAAAATGAACGCAAAAATTACTCTATTAAAACCGAGATCAATGAGAATGCAGTCCATCTAAAAATATGAACACTAATTTACTTTATGCTGTGCTTCCAATACCTGCCAACGTGACAATTTTTCTTGGTTTCGTTTCCTTCCCTTGGTCATTGAGCTTTATTTTCTGGAGCTCTTGTGATAGTTGACTGAATAAAATATCACTTGCATTTCTCTTCACTCCACCTGAAGTACTATTAAAAATAGCAAGAAAATTAGTTTCTTTTCGAGATTTCTTGATTTTTTCATCAGAGTTTTTGCTTTCTTCGAATTTTCCGTTACCCATGGATACTTCTTTTGATTCTTCAGCTTTGGTGTCTGTTTTATTACTTTGTTCGGTTATTCTGGCTAACTTTTTAATTATCAGATTCTCACTATTTCCTTTTTCTTTGGCTGTCTGCATTGATGTATCTCCAACATTCGGATTCTTAATCTCCATCTGATGGGCCTTCTGTTTTGATTCTTCTTGAGTGCCTGGTTTGAATTGTTCCATCGACATCAAACACCGCTCATTTTTATTCTTGGGATCATTAACAAATGGAGCGACACGATAAAAGGATAATTGATCCCATTTCTCAGCTGAGTCTTTAAGAATATATCTATCTATAATGTCATCAAATTTGTTTCGCTCGCTGCTAATCCACATGTCAATTTCGCTCTTATCCAAAAGGATAGGCATGCGTGTGACGATGTCTGAGAGCCTTTCTGTGGCCTCGCGGGTCAGTATCACGACATACTCATCTTTAATACATAATCCAGCTAGATATAAGCATGAAGGGGTTTGACTTTTTGGTGGAAGAAACACCCAAGGTTCTTTCCTCTCGGTCCATTCAAAATATCCTTCCACAACCACGACACATCGAGATTTATTCAAGACTGAAGACAGCGCAGTAGTATCTGATAGCTCTTCACATTTAACACAGGAAACAAACTTAACACCCGGAAGAGATAGACCCCATTTCAGGTAATTTATGGATTTTTCTGCTCTTCTCGTATTATATTGTATTGTTGGAATGGAGGCTGATGGAGATATATTATAGCTTTTCGAGTGCTGACTTTCATTTAAGACCAATGAAGTCTTTGTTATGGTTTTTAGTTGATTGAGGTCAAGAGATTGAATGAGTCGAGTACACATTTCCTTTTGTTTTTATTTACTATTATTATGATTTAATGAGGAAAACAACGAAGCTAGGCTCTAACTATAATAGATTAAATCTCATGAATCGGATTTTACTACTACTAGTAATTGCCGAGAGACATCCGCATTTACTCACATAATTCAACGATGCATCCAAGATCCGACTAACTGGAAAGTACGAGATATCTATTGTACATGGGGTTACGGTCATAAACGATCCCCATCAATTTCTGATCGAGAACGACATCTGTCTTTTCATGCCTCCTTCAACCTTCCTAAAATGCAATCTTCTGCTTTAGGAGGATGTTGAGTGACCCGAAAAGGCCTGCCTTATGATAGGAAGTATCACAAAATAAGCGATTTTTCGTCTTGTAAATCTACATGAGAAACAGCCACCAGTCAAAGACAAGAAAAAAAGTCAGTGTTGCCACCAGATGTTGATCTATATAATAATACTTTGCTTCTCAAAATTGATATGAATTTTCTGTTAGCTATTTTTTTAGAAAATAATTGGGTGCTTTAAAGTGTCAAGTTGAATTTATATTCAGGTTTCTAGAACTGTCTCAAGCTGGGATTTAATTCTTCCTTATGCATCAAGATGTATAAACGAACAGCAATCAGACTTTTTAAGCATAATAGTAAATTTCCGGAAGTTGTCCTGAATAAACATTGGTTTGATTCATATGTCCATTGCATTGCATAAACGTAAAGCTAACTTCTCCTTCGCCGGCCACACTAGGTACTCCCATATTGCCATAATAAGTCAATCCTCCGAAACTTGCTCCTTTTAATTCTGCGACTGCTGACCAAATTTCTCCTGCCTTTACCATCACAGGTCGGTCAAACATTACTCGATAAATTTTCTCGTTCTCATCTTCTGCTTTTGAGATGCTCACTTCGCCCTCCCAAGACGCAGCTCCATCCTTACTTTGTCCTTGTACGAACCTTACTGCACCTGTAATAGAGCCATTGGCTTGATAAGGACTATAGATACCAAAGCCAGCAATACGACAATCCTTAGACACACTGAACGAGATTCCTTCGAAGCTGTTTGTACCAAATCCCCAACCATTGTATGTTTGCTTAAATCTGTTGACTGTATAGAATTTGCCCAATGAAGAAACGACAAGAATCTTAGAACTAGGAGTGATTCCAAGCTTTTCTAAGTTCTCATTTGTTTGAGGAAGCTCTTTGCCTTTGTAGAATAGTCTTGACACAGTAACTCCTTCTGCATTTTCATTTGCGATTTTCTCGCTGATATCTTTAGCAGTCGCCTGAATGGGGAACGCAACCTTCTCAACCCTCTTGCCACCGCTTTCGACGTGAATGAATTCGATCAAGATTTCATTTGAAACCTCGTTTCGGTCAAAATCTAAGACTTCATTGTTAACTTTAATTGAAATGATGTTCTTTTCTGGTGATATGTTCTGTATCACTCCATATCCTTTTGGTGTATAGATCAACGAACCTTTTACTTCTTGTTTCACTTTGGAAAAGTAAAAGAATTGTGTGCTTGGTTTCTGCTTCTTTGCGCCACCTTCTTGAGAGGCTATTGTGTCTTTGAGCTGCTGAGTTTCTGTTGTTTTGGTCAGCACATCGCTATCTACATGACTGAAGAGTTCCCATTTCTGATTGTCGTCTAATTTCCATAATCTGTTAGCTGAAGCTGATATCATTTCTTTGTAGATTTGCTATTCAATACCGCGGGCTAGATAAATTCGGTTCAAAATTGTAGTCAACTAATTTGTTAAGAGTAAACAAATTAGTTGATGTTTTAATTTTCAGGAATCTAACTCATTATCTTGGAAAGATATACAAGGATCGTCGAAATAAATGCCGTCAATATTTTCAGATGTTAAATGAATGCTATGTGGGTGCCGAAGAGCTGTGTTAGATTCAATTTGTGTTGGAGTTCTCTGATGATCTATTATGATCTTTCTCGATATAAGTACAAAACAACATTAATTCTTCAAACCTTGTATTTCCATGAAGCAGAGAATCAAGAACTAATGACACTTTAAATGTCCTTTTAAAATTATGTTGAAAATTGTCCCCATTCTTGAATTTAAATCGGATATTCTATTTCAATTACGACACATTGCAATCCAGAATCTGGATTTTAGCACTAATAATAACCAGAATTACAGAGGAATTCTGTAAATTTCGGCTATTTTGAGATTCGTTGGCGAGTTATTCGGAGACTTAACATCCCAATAGTAATTAGAGTTAACGATCATTATGCGAGTAACATATTTCCAGAGAATATAACATCTCTTACACTCTGTCTAGGTCAAAATACGCATATCACTAACATTTTCTATCTCCCTTACCATCTGAAGATGAGTGCAGAAAATTCAAATTTGCTTAGCACTTTCTTGAACATTATAATTGTTGGCTTTTTTGCTCACTTATTCAAATAACAATATAAACATGAGAGTATAAGGATAAACTCGCTTTTGTTCTCTCCTATTGCTTTTGTTCTAAAATACATGATAAATGAGAAAACAACTATTCAAGTATAAGTCTGAAAATATTTTTGAAGTGTCAATAAATACAATTAATAAAACTAATTGCATCGTTATTTTACGTTGCTAATTACTGAGCATCTTCTATTCCAGTGATTTCCGGCAAATGGGACAAGAATTATTCTGTTTCAGCCATTTGATCACACAATCTTTATGATAATCATGAGAGCATGGCAACTTAACGAGTTTGTCTCCGGGCTGATATTCAGCTTGACATACAGAACATTCGGTCCTGCAGTCTTTCTCCGGGTAAGCGCATTCTGGCAGTTTGTCGAGTTGCTCTTGAGTTGCAGCTGCCACGTCTCTGTTGGGCTGGTTTGAAATCATATTTTCGAGAATATTGCTGATTTGTGTGCTATCCATTCTGTTGTTTCCGGTAGCAAAGGCGATGAATGGGAATCGATTTGGATTGATAGTGGTATCAAAAGTATGAGTTTCATCCATTGTTACGTTCCAATCGGCCTCCAAATTTTGGTTGACGTTGTTAAGGTCATGAATAGTTTGAAAGATTCGGTTAATAACTTGCCGTATTCTTATCATAGCTGTTTCATCGATTTGAGGAGAATTTGATTGGCTGATTGCTGGATCGGATTGGGCTTGAGAGTTCACAACCAATTGTACAACAGGAATAACAACCTCTGACACTATTGCTCCCTGAGCGTTCCTCATTGTGCGTTTGAGGAAGCTTAGTGTAAACGATTCTAGACCATTTTGAGTCATTAGAATCCCATTAGATAAGGACAAGCCAGGAAATTGAGAAGAGGCTCTGCATAGAGGAGGAATATATTGTGTTGATTCCACTGGTCGTGGTTTATGTGATAGTCTCGATGTGCACAACAGAGACTTAGAATTATTCTGGCAATCGTAGTCATCAACCTTGGAAAGCTTCATGTTTGATAGATCGATTATTCCTTCTTCGCATTGCATCATTGTCCCGTTCGATTCTTCACCTTTATTAACCTTCAGTGTTTGGCCTAGAGTATCATCCAGATGATTTTGCTGATCTTCAATGGCATTTTCTTGAGAAATAGAATAGTTCATTCTTTTGTGTCCTTAGCTAATCGAATACTTGTTAATTATATTTAAATTTCTTTGATTTATCGTTCAAGCAGATTTAAATCTGGGAATTTAGGCATCACTAAAACACTCTTGTGTTAACAGTAGCAACATTTAAATTTCCCAGTTTATTAACCTTTTTATGACTTTGTTTCCAAAACCTGCAAGAAATATGTGACTTCTGAGTAAAGCTTAATATCATTTTTAGAAAAAGTTATTAAAATGAAATATTCATGGCCAGTTTGAAAAACATTTCATTATTGCATAAGATTTCTCAATAGCTCTTATCAATAAAATAACTTTTATAAACTTGTGAAATTTGTACAACAGAGGACATCCATTACTCCCCTTCAAAGAGAAATAACTAAATCTGAAGAAACTATTACTTAACCTGACCTTAATTTGGTTTTTGTTGTTGTTTTCCACCTTGAAATGATCTGATGTTAAGGACTTTGAGATTCTATAAAAAAGCCACGGATATCATTTCCATCCTCTAAAATTATTCGCATTTTTGGGACTCTTCTTCATTTGATATCAACTCTCCTTTCTTCCAAGCGCCTTTAACTTGATGTCCATCTGGGTAAATCATAGTTCCAACTCCATTGGGCAAAAATTCATCAACATCAATTTCTCCGTGATAATTTTTCCCGTCAGGAAATATAATGTTGCCATGGTTTCTGGCTTTATTAAGTGCCCAAGTTCCAATCAACATTTCTCCATTTGTTTTGAGCAGAATACCCTCTCCGTGCTTCTCATCGTTCATCCAAGCCCCAGAGTATTTTGTGCCATCTGGATATACGAGCTCTCCTTGTCCGTGCCTCTGCGAATTCTCCCATTGTCCTTTATAAAGTTCTCCTGAAGCATATTGCATCTCCCCATAACCCTTTCTTGAGCCTTCAAAAAAGCTACCAACGTATTTCGATCCATCAGGCCAAATATATTCACCCTCTCCATGCGATAGATTTTTCATCCACATGCCTCGGTATGTTCCACTCGGATTTGTAAATTCTCCATATCCTTCAATCAGGTTATCTACAAAATCCCCAACAATTACTTGTCCATCAATAAATACCCACTTTCCTTTTCCATGCTTTTTACCGTTTTTTGTTTGCCCCCGATACACACTGTTAGCGAAAAAAATTTCTTGATACCCGGCTTTTGTGCCTAAGATTATAGGGAGACCCTCTTGATTGCCATTATTAAACTTTACCTTCAGAACTTTACCCTCTTGCAAGGTGCATTCCCCTTCTCCATGGGCGACCCCATTCTGCCAACCACCTATGTAGATGTTTCCATCACCAAATTCCATTTTTCCCATTCCGTTGGCTTTGCCATTGACAAATTGTCCAGTGAACTTCCTTCCATCACAATAAAAATAAGTTCCTAGACCATGAAACTCACCATTTTTCCATTCGCCTGAGTAGACTTCTCCGTTTGGATATTTCATGCGACCTTTCCCTTCGATTTCGCCTCTGATGACTGTGCCTTCATATTTTTTGCCATTTCTCCAGACTATCACTGCATGCAAATCATTAATCCGCATGTCTCTCCAATCTGCTCGATATTCAACTCCATCCTCAGAGAGAAAAGTGCCTTTGAATTCATTGTGATTTGTGGCAGTTTTCGGAGTAAATTTTCCCTTAAACACTTTTCCTTCGTGCCAGATTATTTCCCCATTTCCACAAATATTGCTATTTTTCCAAAATCCCACATATTTTTCTCCCGTCGGGTATTGTATTTCTCCAAACTCCTGCATCATGCCCTCGACAAAGCTGCCTTGATAGACGATATAAACTGTTCCCTTTGCAAACGAGTATTTTCCATTTTCATCATGCATCAATGAAAGAGCCCATTTGCCTTCATACTTATTGCCATTTGCTAAAGTCAATTCTCCCTCAATAGGCCGTCCATGACTCCATTTTCCTTTATACACTCGCCCGTCGCACAAACTCAAGATACCCTCTCCATGAAATTTGTTATTTTTCCAATGGCCTTTATAGCTAGTTTTATTTGGGAGAGTAAGCTCTCCATAACCTTCCCTTCTATTCTCAACCAGTGACCCTGAATAGATTACTCCATCAGGCCAAATGTGTGTTCCTTTTTCAAACGTGTTGCTCACTTTAGACTCCTCCTCAGAGTGACCGTCGCTATTACTAATAGAAGATTCTTTCGTGGCGGGTCCCTTTTCATCCGCCTGAGACATCACCAACTCCTTATCAGATATAAATTTCCCATCCATTTCTCTTTCAAATTCAAAAGATATCCAATTATTCAGATAGTGAACCTTAAGATAGTAAAATTGTTCGAATTCCGGTGTGGTAATGGGATACCAATTTTTCGATCGGATTGGATCCTCTTTGTTGAAATACTCCGCATATTTCCCTTCGTACAACTCTTTCTTAGCTTTTTCAAGACGTTCAAATAATTGCTCAGGACTGATCCTGTGTGCAGGATCAATAATAAGCATAGAAGTTATCAGCTCTCTTAAAAAACACCAAGTGTCTCCGCTAAAATCTCCAAGTTGCATGTGATTAATTCTGTCTCTGACTATATGTGAAAAGACAGAATTGGTGTTGTAAGGTTCTTTTCCAGTCAAGATCCGGTAGAAAACCACCCCCAAAGACCACACATCGCACTTGGCGTCATGTGTAAGACCATCCAGAACTTCTGGTGCCATCGTAAAGTAAGTACCAACCAGAGTTTGAAAGACTTGATTGTTTGGCGCTGATACTTTGGAAGCACCAAAATCGGCGATCTTGGCGGTGTAGTTGCTCGCTAGTAGAATATTTCCGGGCTTGAAATCTCTATGAACCACATTCTTGCTCCAGAGCTCGCGGAAGCCTGACACTATTTGGCAGATCAATTTGAAAGCTTGGTGCTCTGGGATGGGAGAGCCGGGGAAATTTTTATCTAAAAAGGTTTGCAAATCTCCATTCTCACAATATTCGAAAACAAGATTGTACCAAGGCTTCTTCTCGAAGGTCACAAATTTGATGATATTTTCATGATTAAACTTTTTTGATATTTCAATTTCTTTGAGAATATTGCTTTCTTGTTCCTTTACGTCTTCAGGATCCAAATGAACTTTCCTCAAAACTTTAATAGCGACTGGAGTATTTTCGAATTGGCCTAGATAAACGTCCCCGCTAGATCCCTGAGCAATCAATCTCTCAATTTTATAGGATCCGACTTTATTTGTATAAGCTTTAGCAAAAATCTCCTGAAACTGCATCTCAAAAACTCCAGACCATTTTCTTTGCTTAAAACAATAAAATTTAATGACTCTAATAAATACTACGCACCTAAAACGATGCGGAATGCTCAAGCTGACGAAGAAGACCTACAAGCTTGCATTCAACTCTCGAACTACAATAAATATGAACGATCTCTTTTGAGAACTCTCAAAAAAATTTAATTGTTTCTATCTCTTTCGAGGTAGAGAATTTAGTTTATACAATCAGATGGAAAAGTTTAAAAGAATCAAAGAAATTTTTTGTGCATGCTGTTCATATCTCTGTAGAGAATGTCTTAGGCAGTAAGCGTTTCGATCTGCCATATCAAGCGATTTTTCATTTATTTTATATTAAAGAAAGCTCTCAAGCAGTAATCAAACGATTCATGTTTGCAGATACCCGAAAAGACAAATGTCCCCTCAATTGAATCACATTCTGAGCTGTGTTATTTGCAAACTTATCAATTCTTTATTTCAAAAAATAAAAACCCTTTCTTCTGATTGGGAATGGTGTGTATTTTTGGTGAGACCAATTTCTTAAATCTGAAACCTTAGGAAAAAAATATTTTCGCTACTTCTTGAGTTGTATCTTAAATTCGAACAGTTACTGTAGCATTATCATATGAATGGAAAAGTTATCATTGCCGTTGAATGTTAAGTTCACTCCTGCAGCCTAATGAGCGAAGTTTAATATGAATTAATCTTAATTAGAATATCTATCGTTCATTGGCTTTCTTTCCTTCTTTTTCTTCGAGTCAAAATCAAGATAAACATTGAAATTATTTTTCCATAAAACACACTGACAGCGCTGGACCTAGTTTGAGGAAGTGAGAAATTCATAGCTACTTCATTGAAAATAATACTTTCATCAATAGTTGTTCCTTCAAAAATGGACTTGCCCGAAATAATTTCCAATAATTTGACGCTTCTTTCTAAAGAAGCGGTCGCCAAACTTTTCCCATCAGGACTCCATCTGATGTTGTTAATTGATTCTTATTGGATGTAAATCTCTTGTTAGAAGTAAGAATTGTTACGAGAATGAAGTTTTGTGAATTGTTCAACTCTCTTCATATTGCGTTGATCATAGATACTGACACAGCAGTCCTGCCCTCCACAGGCTGGAAGGTTCCCATCGAACCTCCAATCAATCCATTCGATTTCTATAAGATATTCAAATCTGTCAGCACCGAGTTTATAAATAAAATTACTACTACCTTTCTCAAATAGAATTGGATTCTTTAGGGTCAACATTTGCTTCTCTGGATCAAGAAAAGTTAATGCTTTTAAACCCAATTTCAATGCCATCAAGGAAGTATCATTCAGAGGATTCCAACGACAACGATTCGATTGACCTATCGTAATTTCAATAGTTTCAAAGGACTAATCTCTGAGTTTGTTACATTCACTTGGCATATTAACTTGAAAGCTGAAAACATTAGTATCGTCGTCTACTTTAGAAACTACCAATATTCCATCGAAATCGACTGCTGCAACCTTTTCACCGAGTGGGTCAAGATCAAGACTCGTAATATATCCTTCAATTTATATTATATTTAATTAAGCAACAAAATGGTACTGAAAAGATACCGAAATGAGCTGGTTGCCATTTAGCTTTCCTGAGAACTTTTAACTTCGAGCAATCAAATATGTGGCACTCGAATAGGCCTTCTAGCGGTATTAGTGCTGCCAATTTTCGATTTCTATTGTAGGAGACAGCACTGGTGCCAACCCCTTTTGAACGTTGAAAGAATAATGAGGATAGAGGAACTAAGGTTGGTTACTGCTTCCTTTCCATAAGTCTGAATAGCAAAGTTTCTGAACCTTCGATTCCGTTTGAAATATTTCAAAACGTGCTTCATTTGTCTGTGGGTTGTGCATGACTGAAATTAATTGATCCGTACCAACAATATTTTCTACATATGCACAACCTCCACCTTTTAGAATCAGGCAAAATAATCTATTAGTGTACAATTAATTTCATACCTTGAATTTGGACGCCTTCAAAAGACTTGCGCATAGTTTGCTTCTTTATATCATATATACTCACTATATTTAAGTCTTGAGAGCACCAAACAATCGCCGATTGGTGCGAGTTAGCTAAATTATTTCAAGAGGAATGATGAAGAAGACTGACATTATACATATGATTTGAGATTTCACTTGCGACTCCAATAACAACATCTCTTTCAGACTCAATGGAATTTCGTCAGTGACTTTATTGTTAAGCTGCATAATCAAACCGCAAAAAGTTCCTCGGGTTTCAGGTGTTTTTGGAGCATTTTCCGAAGGATGCTTTGAATTTGAGGAGACTGATTTTTGCTCTCGACACTTTTCATTATTGCCTCCAATGCTGCATTGTAGATACTCGAACTCTTAATGTTTCCTAGATCTTGCCACTCCTGACTATCTACGTCCATCAGCTGCAGAGATAATAGTCCTAATTCAAAAATTTGTTTCGCTGTCTGGAGTCTGCGAAGGTCTTCAAAATTCTGATCACACATTGATTCGGTCTTGTCTATCAAATCATGCTCCGCCCCGCTTGCCCAATTAATGAGAAATTACTCATTACTGTCTGCAAACCTGGAAATATTATTAAGTTGGATACTGAAATTTAACGTCTCCGCCTTTGTTTGGATATAATTTAGATCTGTAGCTATCCCTTCTATCAATTTTGCAACATCAAACTGGTCTTTCGGATGTTTCGACACAGCTTGTGAGAGAACTTCATGACGCTTGGTCACAAGTACAATCATATTTTCATAGAATTCGCTGTATTCAATTTTGATCTTTTATTTGAAGCGTGAGGTAAGATAAAGCATTTCTTGAATGAAAGAGTCGATGCTAAGTTGGGATCCTTTTTATAAAAAGAACAGGAAGTATTCAAAATTGTAATTGTATGGGTTTCTCCAGTCGCTCTGCAAATTGCATTATAGCTTTGGACATATGAATTAGATGGCTGGTTATCTTCGTTCGAATGAACTTGTTCAAAGTCTGTATGTGTGGCTTTGAGCCTGGGAGTGATATAAACCTTGCCAGAGTGATTAACTTTGAGCATATCTGGAAATCTTTTGGCAAAACTGATCGAGTCTCTTTTATTTTATGTTAAAAGCGCTCATAGTTTTTAAAGTTGAAGAAGCTTACATCCTAAAAAAAAGAGAGAGAATTAGATCAACTATGCTAATTGACCAAGGGTGCTAGTCTTCATTATAGCTCTCTTTTCCGAAACATCTAGAATTTGAGGAGACAAAAAATATTCGTAATGAATTTCAATTTTCTAGAAACAGTTACAGAGCAAATTGTATTGTAAAATAAGAATCTTCTTATGTTGTAAAATTTGTATGAAGCTCAGAGGAGGGACTTTCTGCTGATCATAAGGTGCAATTTTGAGAAGACGTCTAATAAGGTATCTCTCTCTCTATTTCTTCAGCTAATTCAAAACAAAAAACTTTTCAAGCAAGCAAGAGAATTAAAATGCAATAAGAGAAGAGAGTCTGAGAGAATAAATAAAAGTTTAATTTAAAATATTGTTTTCTCCTCTCTTCTTTTGAGTCCTCTAATCTCAGATGATCAAATTATTTTTAGAATTCTTATATGATGGTTCTAGATGAAATGTTATGAAAAAAATTGTTACATCCTTTTCATTCGTCTTGTTTCTTCTCGAATGGTGAAGAATGGTACTTAAAGAGATGTGGGACTTGCTTTCAAACTTTTTGCGAAAAACAAATAAAATAAAAATAAAGAGAATTGATTCCACGGGCAACAACTTAAGTTGCTCGCTCATTTTGTTTCTTTATGGATGTTTCCGCTTAAGAGAATAATTTTTGGAGCTGCAACATTTTCACACATATTTCTTCTATTTGAGACAAAATAAATAACTCGATACATTTCAGAAAATCATCTCTGTCTATCTTCTCGATTTTATTTTGAGCCAAAGCTCATCTCAATAAATTATCTCCTTAGTTAATTAGTAACGAGCTAAGTATGAGAGGCGTCTTACTCGGTTCTATCTTGCTATTCAGCCTTCAGGTCTTTGAAACCGCTACATCGACCATTGGCAGTCTTCGTGGAAATTATTCTGGCAAGGAGTTTCACAACTGGACGCCGTCGAGAAGTAGACACGAAGTTCAAATCAGCTCCAAAAGCACCTCTGTACGAGAAGAGAGAGATTTCGTTCCGCACCTAAAGGTAACCGCACGAGCTTTAGACGCAAACTCTTCAAACAGCACATTTACCTTCAACATGTCTGCTTTCGCTGGCGGAGTAAAGCCGACAGTCAATATGAGCGATCCTAACCAATCAATCCCTCTGGGAAGCGGCATTCAGTTCGTCAACATAGGATCAGATTACTTGGGGATCATATATACTGCCGCGAATGCAAGCATTGAGCCTTCTGATAATTCGACGTTGTATGAAAATTCTACGATTAATGTGGTCACTGTGAACAAAAAATTCCTTAATGACACAAAGAAAGATACGGCTTATAGCGATACTACAATAGATATCCTTGATGGTGTTGATGTTTTACCCCAGATCGTGGCTCAAGATCAACTCACATCAAATTGGATTGCTGTTTACTCCAAAGTCGACTCCAACAGCAAATTCCCGCGATTTTATGTAGCTTTATTCCCACATGATCCAGTTCCGGCTGTCTCAGAGACTACTCGTGTCTCGAAATCAAGTGATGCATATTCTAGAGACCCTACTCTCACAACCACCAATGGGAATAGATTCTTGGTTCTTTGGATCAAAAATGACAGTTGTATTGCTGGAAATCTTGAAACTAACGGATTGAATGAAATTTATTTCCAGGACATAAATGTTGTTTGCTTCGACTCTGGTGACATCCTCAGCGAACTGAGGTGCGATGTCTTATATAATGGTTCATTTTTCTGTCTTTGGGTCCGCACAAGACCAAGCGTAATGACTATTGTGGAGTCTGGAGTGATATCTGCAAATCGCTCTACAATGAAATTCCAAAATATATCGTTAATTTTTTGGGGCGCCAGTCCTCAGAATCGTCTGGAGGTACTATCAATTCAAGCTTGGAGATACGGGCACTATGGAGCCATGATCAAGGAAAGTCACTCCAGCAACTCTTCAGGAATGTTATGGCTTAAAAATGGGTGGACAAATGCATCGATATTAATCCATAATGAGACCACTACCTACCCTAATATCTATTACGGAGCCTTGGAGAGGTACTATAACGGTTTATATGCAATCTGGACTGTTAGTGATCAAGATGATAAGGTCTACTATACCAAAGGAAGAGTTTTTAGCCAGGATCTGGTTGGTGAAAACGTCACTGATTTGGGGACAGGAGTTATGTACTTGAAGTCGGCAATAGACACTGAAAGTCGACTTTTTGTTCTGATGGGCTTACAAGACAGCAACTTTTATAACATAACTGAACTCTATGTTGGTTTGCTATTTAACGAAACTGGAGGTCATTCTTTTGGATCCATTTTCGAGGTCTCATTCCCATTAATTTTAGTGATTGCTGCAATGATGATATTCAACATTTTATAAAGATAGCATAAGAATATTATCCCAGAACTTAGAAATATGAGAAAATAGCTTTCTTTGAGACTCTGTAAAACCGAAAAAACTCAGCTTTGATTGAATCTTACAAAACCAATAACTCCTCTTTGAAAAGTTGTATCGAAAAAGCTCGGTTTATTTACCAATTAGAATGATAGTTAGAGAAAAAACCTCAAAGATTGGATATTTTATGAAGACCTTTTCTCTTTGTTTTCTTTTCTCTGGAGTCTATTTTCAGAAAACGTTGTACTTGTTAGTTTCAGCTATTTGGCAGTATTATTCGCTGAATTTGCTATTTTATTGCTGTGGAAAAAATAAATAGGAATCTAAATTAGTTATGGTACTCACTCCGTGGTTTACCCTCAGTCAAAACGAGTCTTTCGTCATTCTTGTGATACGAATACCATATGTGAAGATTTCGAATGCAGAGTTTCTTGTGGAAGGCACACGCTTTTCGTTCTATTTGAAACCATATTTGCTCGATTTAGAATTCAAACAGCCATTAACTGGTGAAGAGCCTGAGAAAGCAACGTACAACTATGAAACATGTATCATCTCTTCTCTTGGAGCCAGGCTTAAACTATTCCTTCAGATGAATTAGAGGTGCATTTGAGAAAAAAGAACAAAGGCGAAGTTTTTGAAGACTTGTCTATGATAAATGAGCTGATGAGAAAGAAGACTAAGGAAGAGAAACAGGAAAAGCTGAAGAAAAAAGCTAACCATCCCAAGATTGAAGTTTTGAAATCAGAACCAGCGGAAAATAAAGGCAATGCGGAGGAAGAAGAAAAGAAAAAAGAAGAGGATCCAACAGCTCAACCTGAACCTGAATTTATTTATTCCTACGGATTCAATCGGCAGTTTAGAAAGTTCTTTGACGATTTGGAGGAAGAAATGCTGGAGATTACGGATTTGAATCCAGATGCCACGAGTTTATGTAGCATTGCTCTTCTTTTGACATTGGGTTATAACTTTTTTAATGATAAATTATAGTAGAAAGAGAGAGACTTGGGTACCTTATGGTCCAAGAAAATTTTGACCCTGATAGATACCTTGCAGACCTGTTTGAGAGCGAAGAGGTGATATTTTTAGGCAAAAGCATCGAATAAACTTTTTCAAAAGATACAAGAATTAATTGACAGCAAATTAGAGCCATATGGGTGCCAAAAACAGAAGGATGAAGTTTCAAAGTAATACATTGCGTTTGTGAAAAGTGCTCTTAAATAAATATGTTAAAAAAGCCTCAAAACAGAAACTCTTTATAACAAAGAAGAATGGGACACTATTGTGAGACTACCAAAGAAGGAGTATTTAATCAACGGCGAGCAAGTCCTCATTAATCAAGTTATCGACATTACATATGCGCTATTATATGAATACCGGTATATGATCTAGAAAGTTTTTTTTAACCCTGGCTTACATGCTTGATTAGTTCAATGGGAGGTGAATTCACATCAGAAAGCGCGTGGACTATCAACAAACTGAGCTCAACATTGTCACTTTTTGCTGAATACTCAGATATAAAACAGCTCGTTATTACATTGATACGACGATCATTGGCCTATCCTCTCTATCGAAACTACGACCTTTGCTTAAAAGTAATTATTTGCATCCAAATGAATTACTAAATCGTTTCATATTATAGGTCTTCCAAGATTTAATTACGGTGCTCAAATTTGGAAAGTTGGCGATTTTCAAAATCTTCTTGCAAATCAAACGGTTGTTTGAAAAATCGGAGCCCAGATATCTTCTCAACAGGCTGTATATTGATGACTTTTGCGTTTTTCTCCAAAGTGTAGATGAAAAAGAATTCCAAAAAAAGGCGGAGGCTATTGAGAAAATCCTTCCTATCGATAAAGAAGAGTTGGGCTTGTCTCTTGTCGAAATTGAGGCTGAGGCAAATGAAATAAACGAAATTGCAGAAGGTGAAAAGAAACTATCAGAATTAGAATAGCCACTTTAGAAATGGCTATTTTGGACTTTAAGCATCAAAAAGTCATTCAAAATTCTTAGATTTTAGTGGTTTTTCCTTTTATCCTTCATGATGATCGCGTGTTATCATTTTGTATATGTCTTTGAATCTAACGGAATGAACTAAGGAATGGAAGCTCAAGACTACTCATGACTATCCAGATCATGTTGAGGATTGATGACACAAAATTTATTAGTTATTCGGCATTTTATGAAAGTTTATTAAGAGATAATGATATATGTCAAGGGTATCATCTTGATCTACACGATCGTTGCGACTCAGATTCTGGCGAATCTTCATTCAGCGCAATGCTAGGGCGGATAATTTAATGGAAAGTAATGTTGCATTTTGGCCCTCCTTCAAGATTCATTTTTTTCTTACTTAAGATCAAGAATTCCATAATCTAATTCTATTGATTAAACAAGACATAATATGAACCTTAGATCTATCTCTATCCAAATAGAACTGTTTTCAGAAATTAACTCTCCTATCTGAAGAAATTGCAATTTTGTTAATTTATATAATCGCAACAAAAAAAAAAGAGACTGATATACTCATTTAATCTTAAGTAATTATAAATGGCTCCTTGCTCTTGCTCTTCAATTCGATTTTTGCAGTATGAAATCTAAGGAGTGCTTGCTTTTTATGTGAGTCTCAAGAGATGTTTTAGCCCTATTGAAATTGAAAGTTAGCAAACAGAAAGATCATTCACTGTAGCTTTACCCATAGGCCTTCTTGCAACTCTCAAATGGACATTTGAACGATCGAACAATGTCCACTGCAAGTCTTCTTGATCTTTTGCATCTGAGCTTTTTCGGCTGCTTTCCCTCCTTATGATTCGAGGTCTCACGAATTATTTTTTGGGTCATCACATCTGATGTTTTATGGATTTTTTTGCTATGCGGATGCAATAAATTATTGGAACTAAGGACATCTTGATGTCCTAGCTTATCTGAGCAGTGACTCTAAAAGAATTTAAAGTTAGCTTCGATTAAAAAGTGTAGCGAATACCAGTGAAGCAATGGACTTGGGAACACATTCGGAAGGTCTTATGATGGGATGGATATCGGGTGTTTCAGCAACTTTTTGTAATTTAGACAATCTCTCCTCTCGAATCATAGACAATTTAGCTGTTAACGTATTCAACTCCTTCAAATACATATGCGATGAAAGTGAGTCAGAGATATTGACTCCCCATTGAAGCGGACGCAGAGCTGGTGTATGGAAATAATCAAATAATTTATTTTGGTTAAAGGTCGTCGTTATGGCTAGAGGATCCATACATGGATAGACTTGATTGATTCTTGGTATCTGATTCATGCTCTGTGTGAACTGAAGGTAATTTAAGCTCTCCATCTCTCACGGGTGTTCAGGAGTATATGCTTGAGCTTGCAGGAAGAGAGAATTTGAATAAATTATAAGGAAAATACATTAACTTCTTGATTTATAGGTTCGATTTTTGAAAGGAATGGAACATCACTCATTTTAATTAACTAAACCAAAAGAAGACTTTTATATAATATGGAATACCATATAATTCGCGGGAGGATTATTGAGCCATTTGGGCTCGCAGGCTGATCTACTCTGCTGAAGCTTCCTCTACAGGATGCCAGTGTATTATTCGACTCACTTTCTGCAGTTCTCGATCCCAGATTGCACAATGATACTGAAATCGCTTCTCTCATTCGAAAATTGCAGATCTTTTAGGAATATATTTGTTCATTCTGGAATATTAATTCAAAAACTATTTTTTCGAATTTTTTGCTAACGAACATGCCAATAATTTATTCGATTTATTGTCTGGAATTCGATGATGCAGAAAAAGAGTTTTCAATGATTTTTTTTATTTATTTAATAAATCCCGAAGTTCAGAACAAGTGTAATAATCAAGACTTTGTGTACCCCAGTTCATCAAATTTAGAAAAACTTTTTGAGCTCTCAAATGAGATTCCGAAGTTGATTCTAAGATCAAGTTTTTTCTATGAATAAAATCCTATAAATACCGGCAATATTTGTTAGAACTTGATATAGATTTCATAATTTAAAGGGCTAGCACTAAGTCATAGCTACAAGTTCATGCTTTATCTCCAAATTCCACATAAATAAGTAAGTTTAGCTACTGAGTGGATAGTAAGCGTTGAAAAACAAAGCGAGTATTTCCAGGACTATGATTGTATTATTTTTGTTGAAAAAACAAGAAAGAGGTGGAATTTTCTGGCTTCTTATGAAACTTTCGAACGGAATTTACAGCATAGGTGTATGCGTATTTCTTCGAATAATAATATTTTAGTTTCTTCATTGTTAAAAGTAAGGCTTGAGGGAACCAAGAGAATTTGCAAGAATATTGAGAAGCCATCATAGTATTAATTTTCCAACATTTTTAATGTTAGTAGACTGCTTAGAGCCGATAGCATATCACATGAGATTTAGCAGAGGACTTTTGTGTGATTTAGGTAATTTTCAAACCTATGAAATTTTTGCAATACAAGCAAAAAATCTTAATTGAGGAGCCATTCAGAAACTCTGAAGTAAGCAAACATCCCTTTTGGTGGATTAAGATGGAATTACAAACTTTTTGAATTCTCCTAGTCAAAAAGGAAATTATTATCATCACTGATTGAATTCTTTTTTGAGATTGTAAAGCAAATCATTTTTAAAAGGGAAAACTATTTTTTGGTTAAATGTCTTCTCTGCCTTCATCTTCTTAACTTAGAAAAATGATCAATATAAACCTAAGGTTCTATTTCCGAAACCTTTAATAATTTGTTATTGTCTATCAAATATAGGAGTGCAATTCTTTACCAGACTAACTGCAAATTTTGCATTTAAATATTCATTTTCATGCATTAATCCTACCCTCTTAATGAAAGATTCAGCAACTATATACTTTAGCCAGTCCGACACCCTGTAAATTTTTTCACTGCTTCATTTAGCGTGGCTTCAACTAAAATTCACGCAAAGATTTGAAAGGTTAGGCAAGAATGTGATACCAATTTTCCACCCTAAATCTGCGTAAAAAGTATCTTACCAATAAACAAAACAGGGAAATGTAACTGTATCGACGATGATTTATAGGAATCAGACAATCAATACATAAAGAATCATTCACTGGATAATGAGTTGCCATCAGCATCTACAGGACTAGAGGAGAGTGTAATTGAGAGATTGCAAATACCCCAAGCTTCGTCGTCTGCAGCTTCATTCAAAAACGAACTAAACTCAATGCTTAAATGACTTCCTGTATGATTAAAACCAAATGTAACATCTTTATAGCTATCACCAGCATCTCCTTGACAGGTGTTTGAAGACGAATTCGTGGATGTATGTGAGGTTAAATAAACTACTCTGCTATCAGCAGTAACATAGAAGGCCTCACCATCCCAAGAGTCAATAAACGCAAGCTTGAAGCTGACTACAATTCCTTCGTGTGTCTCAGGAATAGAGAGAATAGCACTTAATGAACCACCAGCTCCATATCCACCAATGAATGAGTAACCTGCACTCGCACAGTTGATTGTCTCGAAATATGGGTAGTAGCTCCAGTCCGTATCAACTGCTGGCGAATCACAGCTGAAAATAGTACTTCCTACAGCTCCTCCCATGCCTGTTCCAACTGCATTTCCGTTGACGTCAGCGTATTCCGAACCCAGAGTAATCACGAGATTGCAAATACCCCAGGCTTCGTCTGTTGACACCTGGTCAAGAGTAGAAGTGAATGTCAAATTGAGCAGACCGGCAGAGTGATTGAAGCCAAAGGTAACGTTGACATAGCGGTCACCCCATGAGTTTCGGCACGTATCAGTCAAGGAAGATGAAGACTCATTATGACTTACTGAGTAGACAACTTCATTATCTGCCATGACGACAAAAGATTCACCGTCCCAAGAATCAATTAGGACAAGGTTGAAACTTATAACGACGCTGTTATGAGAATCAGAAGTTGAGAGAACCGTGTTTATTTGTCCGTTCTTGCCATATCCACCAACGTAAGAGCTTCCAGAGCAAGAAATCGTCGTGTAAGATGGTACATACGTCCACTCGGCATCTTCGCTTGGTGATTCGCAGCTAAAGTAGGTATCTTTGATCGTATTATTCGTATAATTCTCATCTGCATTGGTGAGGATATTTCCGCTGGCATCAACGTAATAATCGACAGGAGTGACTGATATGCCACATATCCCAAAGCATTCATCATCCCAGGATTGATCGAGGGTAGAACCAATCACAAGAGAAAGGAGATTGCCTGTGTGATTGAATCCAAAGTACGGAGCTGTATAAGAGTCGAACCAACCATTAGAGCAAGAGCTGTATACAGACTCACCAACCAGATGAACAGCAGAATAGACAACTTGTCCATCAGCCTCGACATAGAAAGTCTCTCCATCCCAGCTGTCAATAAACGCAAGATTAAACGTCATGATGATACCTTTGTGAGCTTGTGAGATCGAAAACACAGTGTTCATGTATCCTCCAGCGCCGAAATAAACATATGTATTTCCTGCGCAACCCGTAGTTATATAATAGGGAGTATAGAACCAGTTAGGATCCATCGCAGGCGCTTTGCAAGGAAATGACAGGCTCGAGATTTCTCCTACTGAACCGGCTCCAAGGGTATTTCCATATACGTCTACGTATCCCGTAGTCGTTCTAACAGTCACATTACAAACTCCCCATGAGGCGGCTTCTGCATCTTCTCCCAAACTTGAAGTCATCCTGAGACTTAGCGAGCTGGCACTATGATTGAACCCAAATGTAGCATTCTGTAAGAGATCATTATAGGGGCCACCACAACTATCAAAAGGGAAACTCTCAGGTGAACCTTTTAGCGAATAGACGAGCCTTTCATCTGCGTATACTAAAAAAGCTTCGTTATTCCATCCATCAATCAGGACCACAGTCATCATAATAACAACTCCGTTGTGAGCTCCGGAAGTGTCCAAAGTTGTGCTAATGTAAGCTCCAGCTGCGTATTTTCCAGTGTACTCATTCCCTTTGCATTTGAATGTATCGAAGGAAGGTGTGAAAGTCCAGCTTGAATCTTCATCAAGACCACTGCAAGGGAGAAAAGTTTGGTTGAGAGTTGTACTGTCAGCTCGAAGTCTCATATCAGTACTCGATTTAAGACTTCTGCTGTTCTTCTTGTTTACTGCTAAAGATCCAGCTAAAGTCGGAAACAAAGATTTAACATTGAAAGAATGAAAGGATGAAGATACTTAATAGAATCCCGAGGAGTACAAGCAACGCTATTGTTTTGTTCATCATAGAAGATTTTTGAAGAATGAACGCTCAGACAAATTTTACACTTTTATTCATACTTCTCAATAACGAATACTATTTGAAATCGTTTATTTAACTCACTTAATTATGTGATGCGGAGAGCTCTTATCAAATCTAATGGCGCGAATCCATTTCAGCCTTTCTTAAGTGCTTATTCCGATCTCTCAGTGTCAAGCTTTTTTAAGCTCCAGCCTAATTTTCTCTTTCAGAGCTTGCTTCTTCGATAAACAAATATTTGTTTTATTTGAGTTAATGAGATCGTTTGAGAACCGTTTCGGACAAATAAATTAACTCAAATGATCAGCACCAATGAGAGTCGTTTTCCCTCATGTACTAAGGATACAGCCATTGAGACTTGTATTCTGATATCAGGTGTAAACTTAATTTCGTGTGAATGAAACTATAACGTAGCGGATCTCACATTAGAAGGGGGTATCAAATATATTATTCATCTTGTTATTTTGTTTTGGAAATTCATTTCGTGAAGCATTCTCTTTGGAAGTGAAGGAAGAAGTTTTATAAGAACAAATACAAATGCTACCAAAAATGTGCTACTCCCTTTTCTCGTGATATGTATGTTAAGATTTATTTCTTCACAAATAGAATTTCATTACAAATACAGAAAAATTCAAGTTGACCGAATTCTTGAGAGTAGGGTGGGAATGGATTGATGAGTGCTTGGAATTTAGAATGTCTTAATAGTTATTATGGTGAGCGCATCTTGCAAAATATAAATCAGCTTTACTTTACATCTTCTTTATACTTTTTGCTTTATTGGGTTTCAAATATTTTGTTAATAATTTCATCTGACTTTCCTAATGAGCAGCGTTTATTCTCAAAATAATTTTGCCCCTCTTATCATCATTGAAAAAGGAAGGAGTCCTGTAATCATGCGTAAAATGGTTTCTTTTCAAGATCGAAAAAAAATTTTTTCAAGCATTTTATATGAAAGATATAGCAAAACAAGAAAATAAAAATCTATTGTTTTTTTATTTGCTACCATCATTATGTAAGTCGGTATTCTTTTAGAAAATGTGCTTGAATAAATTTGGAGAAATGACAAAACAATATAAATTTATTATTGATATTGATATAATTTTTCCTTTGTCGTTCTGTTCTTGCTGAGCCATCCCAGCTAATTTTACATCCTAGAATTAAAGTGAAAAAGAATTAAATGGTCAATCAATAACTAAAAAAAATTTACTCATATGGTTTGGTATATCGCCTAGATGGTCCAGAAACGAACTGCTGACTGCTGTAGACATCATTTGCTCCATTATCTTCCTGGTATCGTGATTTGTTCATCTTCTCCTTTCTTGGGACTTCAAAATGAAATGAGTATCTTATATATAGTTTAGTTGTACTTGGGACTAAAGGAATGTCGTTTTGAGGTTCTTGAGCTTGCGAGTAATTATTATAATTCGGATTGGCAACCCTTTTAGCATTTTGGTAGGAGTAGTTATTCTGATATGGAGGTACTTCTTGAGTGCTACTATATAATAAGCCAGTGGTCTATTTCAGGGAGGTTATTTCAATTCTTGATGAAATTATCTTACGTTTGTACGAGGTTTCTTTACTTCAGATAAGGATTGTTGACCATAATAGTTGTCAGAACCGTTTTGCATGTTTCTGGGAGGAGTGTTGTATCGAGGCTGCGCTTCTTCATTTGGCTCGGTCAAAAAATTCATTTTTTTCGTTTTTTTGGTAGACTTCACAGAAGATTTCATTTTTTGAGGTGGGTAATCTAGATCATTAAGTAGAAATCCACCGCTGGGACCCTGGACAGAGTTGTGGAGGTAGTTATTTGATTTTTGATTATAGGATAAATGGCCGTCAGCTATGCCTGTAGGATCTAAATCTGAGTTCCCTAGGTAGGAAGCTGATTTATTGTTTAGGAATTGCTGAGACTGCTGGGATGAAACTGTTCTTTGCAGATATGATGGTTGCTCATAACTCGTGTTGGTGGGGTAACCGTTTGGAGAATAGTTGTATTGGCTTGTTGTTAGATGAGGTTGTCCATAACTCTGGGTCGGAACAGAATGACTCATTCCATAGTCATTCTCTAAAAATCCCAGTCCACCGTTATTTCCTTTGATGAGCTTAGATTTCTTACCGGTTTTCTTTCCCTTCTTTTTAGGCTTTGATGGGATTCCATTCAAATCCATTGGTTGTCGAATGGCATATGGCTGGAAAGGTTGCTGCTGTGGTTGGTAATGCTGCTGTTCATTATAATTCGAAGGTTGTGAAAAGTCGCCAGTTAGAAATCCTGAATTCTCAGTTTTTGGATATTGAGTAAAGTTGCTAGCTTGATAGTTATAATCTTTCGGCTGATAGTTATACTCGGTTTTATAATTATTTGGCTGATAGCTGTAATGATTATCTTCATGATCATCACTTTCCAAAAATCCAGAATTTTTGACTCCCGCAGCTTTGGGTCTCTCTAGAGACATTTGTTGAGGCTTAAGTATGGTTTGTGGCTGAAAAGTAGGTGCTATGTTGTAACTATTATTGTAAAGACCACTTCTCGATATTTTATGACTATTGTCTTCATCGGAGTCTTCCAGAAAACTTTTACCTCGTGACGCATATTGTTCAGACTAAAAGGATATTTAAGTTTAATCTCCAAAAAATATCTCCCAGAAATACCTGAGAAAGACCTCCTCTCTGATAGCTATTTCCGATCTGCTGGAAGTCATACCCGACTCCTCTGTCAGGTTGATACGTCCTTGACTCAAATGCGCCGAATTTGGGAGAAGTGTTATCTTCATTCTCCAGTCCATAGCGTTGTCGCGAAAACTTGAATGCTTCATTTGGAGTTGTCTCTGACTCTGTCATTTCATTTATTTGTCTCTTGAAATCCATGAGTTCCCTATTGAGACTATCTTCCGTTTTTTGAGGAGATTCGCTATGGAACGAATTTTCAACTTTAATAGTTGTTATTGCAATTTAGCTAAAGATGGCATCAATAAATACCTCTGGAATTGTTTTTGCTACTTTTTAGCATATCAAATAGAGTCATCTCTTTTTCAGTAGAAGGACCTTGAGTTCTTTTGTTGGCTTCTGTTCTTTTGGATGGTTCATTTCTTTTAAATATATTGGGTTTCACATAGGAACCGTTGGCTATGTTTGGAAATTTATTGCTTGAGGATTGAGGTTTCTTTTGAGAATATCCTCCAGGCGATTTTCTGGAGGAATAGTTGTTTTCAATCTCTTCTCTTTCTCGCTTCAGTTCTAAAGAAGGAGCATATTGCCTCCAACCTTCAAGAGTATCGACTAACAGCTGGGCAGTTTCCTTGGTTTCCTGCAGCTCAGCTGACGATTGTCTCTCGTTGACTGGCTGTGTTAGGAGCCCACAATTCATTGAAATAGAAGGAACTTCTTTCAAGCTTAAGTTTCCCTGGGTACATGAAGCAACATAGTAACTATTTTACAGTTATTGTCATACCTCTGCTTGTAGTGTCAGTGTTTGGACCTCAGCGATGAAATTGATTGTTTGGTTAAGGTTACGAATGAGATCGTCTTCATCTGGTGGGCCACGGGTAATCATGCTTATGCTTCTGCTTCTACTTCGAGAGCTGGTCATTTTTTTAAGTATAGGCTTGAAAGGAGTTTAGAGGCAAAAACTGGATCTCATTGTTACTGATAAAGTGTTCTGTTCATAGTAGGCTGCGAATTCACGAAAAGTCTTATAATCTTTGACTTCAGAATTGTCATCTTGATAATCGTTTTCTTCTTCTGATACTAACGCGAGGTTTAGTTTAGAGGAAGCGACCTTTTGTTCTTACCAACTTCACCATAGAAGAGATTTTCTACGTCTATGATTTGCTTTTTTGGTTTTACTTGTTGCTGTTGTTGTTCTTCTTCTCCTTTCTCTTCTAAGAGCTCGCTTAAAGAATTTCCCATTTCTTTATTTTATGGCGCTACAAATTATAGTTTCAGAGTCTTGAGTGATTGCATTAATTGTTAATACTAATTTTATTTCATATGACTAAGCATCGTGGTTTCTCTTCTATTTTCATATCACCGGTTTCGTATTGAATTTTTTTGGCGATTATGGAATTTGATGATAACCTACAGTTCGAAAAACGAATCAGTGGTACTAGTATGGATCGTCTGCGCTGATTTAATGATTTCTGCTAAGAATATGCGTTAAAATATGCAACAACAACACCAAGCTCCAGAGGACGATGGCTAATCCAAGGCTGTTGATTTGCACAGAATATATTCTTGGTGAGCCCTTGATAATATTTTGTATCATTTGTAAAAACAGCTCCAGATCATTTGCAATTCAATCACTAATGTAATGCATACAAACTAATATTGTTTTGATGATTCATTAGATGAATCATTCTTTGTTAGAAACTTTGCTCTTAATTTAATTCAAACTTAAGGGGAGTAGCAAAGGAACTTTTTACCAATACGTCTCGATTTCATATTCATATCAAATGACGTATTTTGTTCACAATAAGTCAAAGGTCATGGTTATCCTGATTTGAAATGACTCTTCAAAATAAGTCGTAAATAGCAAAAGCAGCTCATGCGAACACTGTTTCTGGATTCGAGCAATGCCTTAGTTATTAATCTTGTCGTTTTTTCAGCCATATTATCCTGGAAGCACAATAAGTTAGAGCTGCCAGAATATTTGGCTATCGACCCTTCTAGTTCAGATTGGACGACGGCGGGGGGTTTTTTTTCTGCCAATCAAAACGCAATATTACCGAAAAATGTTGCTTGAGCAAAAGCACTTCTTAGCAATTATTCTAAGATTCGCTTATAAACACGTCTCTAACTTAATTTCATGATCGGTTTCATCTCGAATACGTCCAAGATTGCAAATTTGCTCAGAATGAAACTATAGCTCCAAAAAGATTTTATATATTTATTCTACGAGGAGGCAATTCTATTGTGCTACTTCAAACACTCGTAGGAATATGACGCCAAATCAGATTTTTAGCACAAGATAGAATCAATTATTTTCTTCTTTACTAAATGAAATCTATTTCATTCCGCATTAACCAGCTGCCTTTGTGCGCAGTCTTCACACCTCAGGATTTTTTTTTTGTTGACAAGCAGAATGATACTTATTTCAATTCATTTAAGGAATTTTTTAATCAATTATCATATGAAATTAATAAGTATGAATAGAGGAGTAAGCTTGCTCAAGCATATTATGTGATTCTCATAGCTTATCATAGATATGAAATGATTTTACTCATATGCCTATTGAGGTTCCTATTAAGGAGGAGGCAAATTCGCTGGTCTTTGCATATAAGGATTATCATTAGGTACTTTGTCCCAGTCGATACCTCTGGCATCCTTAATCGCAATGTGTTTCTTTGGAGCAGCTTCTTGTGCCTCTTGTTCTTGTACCTCCAATTGCTCTTCTTCTTTTTCGATCACGTCTTTTTTTTCAGAGTCTTTTTCCATAATTTAAATACGAATTCTTCTTAAATAATGATAAAGTTTTTTATAACAAGTTATTAAAGTGGGCTCCGTTGAATTTTGTTGTTATTCTGATGACTTCTGACTTGATTCAAGCAATTTCTGAGTATTTCTGATCCTTCATTGTATCACAATATGAGTACCATGGCGTTTACTCAGGCTATGAATAACAGCTCTCGTGGATGGTTAAACTTATTATAAATGTAAAACATGCTTGATGATTCTTCTTCAGCCTGTTTCTGTGGCCATATAGCATAAAGTCCTGAGTCAGAACCTCGTTTTGAACAATGGTCCCTTTCGAAATGAAACAGTTCTTTCTTGTTCTTCTAGTAACTTGCAACTTTCTCATTGTAAATCGCATTCCTGAAAATTTCAAGCTTTGTATTGTGTTGGTTCTCTTTATATACGAGAGAAACGTATCTAACCGTTGTTAAGATTTACGACATGAGGAAGGAGAGGAATGAAAGCAAAGAGATTAAATTTTCGGTGTCTTCCAACAAAGGACAACTTCCTGAAGGTCTCCTAAGTATTCGTCATGTTTGTATTGAACTCTGCTCCAATGAAAAATAAATATTTGCCTGTGATGTGCTGGGATAATCATCTGATCGATCACCATGGATTTTATCACATCTTTGCTTTTTAGTTTCTTACAAAATTTTGTAGTACTCCGATATTTGCGGCCTTTCCATTGGAATCATGTAAGTTACATGTTTGCTACTATTGAAAGTTGAGCATTGAGGAAGATGCGAGCTGGATGGCTCTTTCTTCTCGTACCCATCCCTTTCGGTTAATTTCAGATCACAAACACTTTCGCAACCTTTTGGAAATAAAACCCGATCAAACGAGATCAAGACTTCATCAAATAATAACAAATCTTGAAATTGCTGGTTCTATGACCATAGTTTTATTCAAACAATATTTGCTTGCGTTAATTGACGGATATGAAACAAATCTAAAATTATTTTTCCCTGCAGTTTGTATCCTTAAGTTATTAAAAAAATCGTGAATGAATAAGAAATGATTTCGACAATTGTAATTCTATCCAAATCAATTCCAAATTGCCAGATCGAAAACATTTGTCGATTGAAGTATAATAGATAGAGATTCTCATTACAAAGGGAAATAAATCAACAAAAAAGTTTTTTGTAAGTCTTTTGCTTCTCTCCCCCTTCTTAATTAATTTTCAATCCGCTGCTGAAGCAGAAGATAGGCAGAAAGAAATGTGATCAGCGTGAAACGAAAGAAACTGAATCATAAAAAGATTGATTCTTGCTCCACTCACTGAAGTTAAGTTTGAATCTGTCCGCGGAGTCAACACTGACTTTAGATTCAGATATTTCTCTTGAGAGAAATGGTTTTCTAGACTCATTAGAAGTTAAATTGCTTTCTTCTCTTGACATTGCACGCCTGAGCTCTTGCGTAACTCCTTTAGAGCAGACATAAACTAGAGTCGTTAGGACACCCTGCATTCGAGTCAGCAGCTCAAACCAATAGTTGCTCGTCCTGTCCTCTACCACTCCCAAGGTAAAAAGTACGTTCCCGATTGTTATCGGTCCCCAGCATATTAGTATGATAGCGGGATACACTAATACCAGCCATTTATTTACGTGTAAGCCACTCTTTTGATGCAGGTTGTTAACTTCCCTCAGAGTTTTGACGTTGGAGTAAAAGCAAAAAATAAGTGCCAATATGAGTGGTAACGCAACAGTTATAGGGTATTTGTAATCGTCTCGGTGATGAGGAAGATTTTGATAGCAGATTAATGGGTCCTCACTCGTAATCGGATCCCAGTTAAACTCACTGATGTCATGAAATATTGAGCCCCCAACGAACGTTAATGGGATGAGTACCGAAAATAAGTAGTACCAAGCCATTAAACGATCTAATATTGATAGATCTTCTCCGCAGACTATTAATTTGAGTGAATACGCTAAGTAGCAAGACCAAGTTAACGATGAAATTATTGTGAATTCTTCAATCCAAGCCAGAATCATGCAGAATCTGCTGTCGATAGACCCAACCAATGCAAAAGCAAGTGAATAAAGTAGGTTTGAGAGAGACATAAAGAAAATCATCCGCGTAAGTTTTCGTGTCAAGCTGCCAGTAATCAACGTGCACGCCAAGAATATAATAAATCCCAGGATTGACAAGCCGATAGAGGTCCAGTACAGGATCTTATATAAGAGAGAATCTATTAAGAACGAGTTCATAGAAATAAATAATCTGCGAACGAATTAATTTGAAAAAAAATTGTGGAAACAATTTTGAAAAAACTTTGCGCTGAGTTTGAACTCTTTGCTCATGATTTCCACGAATTCAGTTGTTGCTTACACATACAACTGCTCAAATAGACACTCATTCTACGAGAGTGGTCATCAAGAGATATTGAAAATATTTGTGGTCATCTAATGTCTTGGCATTTGAATGATATCCTTTGATTTTACAGATTTAACTGTTAAATAGAAAAGAATTTCAGCATTGAGAATTTAATCTCATTTCCTTTTTCATTAATGGTTTGAATCGAAAATTACATAATGTCATAATGAAGATCGATTTGTTTCTTTCGATTCGATTAAATACTTCGAAGACTCTATATATTACAAGCTGGTGGCTTTGAGAAAAAAGTCGCTTTATACTAACAGAGCAAAACTTCGTTCTCTGAAAGGTATTTTTTCACTCAAAAAAGTTGCTGATCGTGGGATCATGAGAATAATTTCTCATCAAGAAGAAGAATAAATAAATCAATGTCAGCTTATATTAATAAAAAAATCGGCTTTGAGAGATTATTACGAGTTCTAAGTACTCACTGGGACTACATCTTAGCTTAGCATCTAACATGATTTTCATTCATGTGAATGTATTATTTTGCTTTCATTTTTATCCAAATTTTCTCAATGCGTTTTTGAGTTGGTATACTGTGCAGAGAATATGAATAAAAGGACAGTTGAACAAGCAAAATCAAAAGCAGAAATACACGATTATTCTTCCTTGGCGGCTTCGACGGTTCCCTTTTCGTAGACGTAGATACCGTCCAAGAACTTTCTGATATCCTTAT
>ENA-UOTX01000616-UOTX01000616.1-compost-metagenome-genome-assembly--contig:-NODE-616-length-35469-cov-12.943547_pt1 | contig 35469 bp, 32 predicted proteins | sample MGYA00238143_ERZ746982 | MGnify/ENA primary metagenome ERZ746982 (study PRJEB28758, sample SAMN06268862) | compost metagenome | isolation source: single cell | place: USA: California, Emeryville, Joint... | reverse complement strand
ATTTTCTCTTGGAAAAGAGAGTTATTTTCATAAGCAGGTGGATTGGTGTCTGATTCAAACTTTCGATAATCTCTACTAGATACACAGCATTAGCTGAGAATTGAGAGGTCAGCTATTGTGAAACTGCTGATACTGTAGCGAACTTATTCAAATCAGCGTTTATCCAATCAAATCACGCGTTTAATTAACTTAATTAAATTGAATATTAATCCACATACCGGTCAAGACCATACTTGTAATATCAAAATAATCAGAACAAGGACAGCACTCGAGAGAAGCTGCTGGTCTCTAAGAAAGCGTCAAGGAACAATTGACATCTCAGTCATAATGCTTCTCACAATCTCTGTGCACAATATCCGTAAAGTACTTCTAATTTCTATGATCCCCCGGAGATAGAGTAGACAGCGATAGTTTTTTCAAACATGCCTGGGCACATGAATCGGAGGTAACTCTTATCGATTTCGAATCCAGTAAAAACAACATGTGGAAAATTTCCTACTTCTAAATTCCATGTCATATTTCTGAGCAAATTAGCTTGCAGAAATAAACAATTAAACTCTTTTAACACAATGAATCTGAAATTCTTGGTCGCCTTTTTGCTTATTGTCTTTGCTGTTGCATTTCCTGATGGATGCCAGAGAACCGGCTGCAGTGGGCAGATCTGCTCTGACAAGGACGTGATGTCAACCTGTGAATGGAGAGAGTCATACGCTTGCTATAGAAATGCGATCTGTGAAAGACAATCAGACGGAAAATGCGGATGGAGAAAGACCCCAGAACTCGCCAAGTGCCTCGCTGGTGCTATGTAGGACTTATTCAAGACATATTTAGATAAGTCATTGATTGTTCCTCATTGCTCATAGTATATGATTAATCACAATTCATAGCAAAATAAATATGCCACAATAATCTCTAAAATGTCCTTTGAATCATGTCTGCTAATAGTAAATGAATTATTAGTTTTGCTATATTATTCTGCTAAGCTAAGTAAAGCTAGCATACTCAGTATAAATGCGATTCAACGTAAGAAATAAGGCGAGCATCCAATTTAATTTTTTTTTAAGGTTTGGTACGTGTTCATAGTTCCAAAACCCCCATCATTTGAATAATAAGCTTTTAGAATTGTACTCAAAAGTCAAACCATTTATCAAAATTTCCATGCTAGAATCTAAGAAAAAGTTCCCTTTCTGAAGAAATAGGAAAAATAATGGAGTTATAGAAGATCCATAGTGGTCAATGAATTTAACATACAAGGGAGGAAGGACAGAAATAATTTTTTTATGACTCGCACTAGTAAATTCTTAGCACTTCTGAAATTACAATTCGTTGTGTATACAATTTAGCTTGCACAAATTAGCAATTAATTCTGATTTAAAAACATGAATCTCAAATTCTTGATCGCCCTCTTACTTATTGTCTGTGCTGTTGCTCTCCCAGACGGGTGCAGGAGAGGAGGCTGCAGCGGACAGCTTTGCTCTGACAAGAGCCTGGTCTCAACCTGTGAATACAGACCGATCTATGCTTGCTATAGAACCGCGATCTGTGAAAGACAATCAGACGGAAAATGCGGATGGAGAAAGACCCCAGAACTCACTAGCTGCCTTGCCCGCTTTGCTAAACTCTAAGGCCTCAGCTCTATTAATTATTGTATTGCTCCTCGTTCATAGTAAATGATATCTAAACCTATCCAACAGGAAATAAATATGACGTAAAAAAATCTCTGAAAAATGTCCTTTGAGTCTTGCCATTTCCTAATCGCAATTAGCTTATCAGTTTTTCAATATTCTTTTACCTAATGTTGTGTGGCTAAGCAGACTCAATGCCAATGTGATAAACCTTAGAATTAGGTGAACATCTGCTGTTTTGTTAGTTCTATCTAATAAGTTTGCATAGTTCCAAAACACTAATAATTAGAATGATGACTTTTCGAATTGGACACAAATTTCAAAAAGGTTTATTGAAATTTCCATGGCAGGCTCTATGAAAAAAAGGTTCCTTTCATAAAAAACTAATAATAGAGCATTAGAAGATCCAAAATGGTGAATAGCTGATTCGTATAAAGAAGAAGAGAGGGCTATAAAAAGGAGAAGACTGCAATATATTTAATGACTCGCACTAAATTCTTAGCACTTCAGAAATATTTTATATTTCGCTATTTAACACAAATCAACTTGTAAAAATTAGAATTTAATTATTAATTAAAAAGCATGAATCTCAAATTCTTGATTACCCTCTTACTTATTGTCTGTGCTGTTGCTCTCCCAAATGAGTGCAGGAAAGGAGGCTGCAGCGGAGAGCTTTGCACTGACAGCAGCAGAATGTTCGTTACAGCCTGTTTAATGAAGCCTATCTACTTTTGCTATAGAAGCACGGTCTGTGAAAGACAATCAGACGGGAAATGCGGATGGAGAAAGACCCCAGAATTCACGAGCTGCCTTGCTCGCTTTGCCAAAAACTCATCGAAGACTTCTACTCTCTATTAATTATCGTATTGCTCCTCAATAATAGTAAATGATCTATAAGCCTATTGAGTAGAAAACTAAGGCATATTTCCCTAAAAGAACATATTAAATATTGAACCTTATCAATGAGCAATCAAATGCACAGGATCTTTCATAGTTTACTAGAATATCCGAATTTCCCCTTGCTGATAGAAGAAATCTGAGAATTTGATGGGAATTAGATTTAACCACCGAAATCAGAAGCGAGAAGCATCTGGATATTATTGCTAGCGAGCTTTCATCGAACGAAACTGTTATAACTCAGGATGAAGGAGCTTAAGTCTCAATAAAAACCATCAAGGTTCTTTATATCTTTGATAGAAAATAGTTATCCTGCTTACTAATTGAAAAATTCATCGGTTGAACTAGTAAACAGCATTCATTTGCTTATTTCTCTCAAATCACAGGAGAATCTCAAGTTCGTAAATTTCATTGAAAGCTCAGATTCGAAATTATCTCTTTAAAATCTTTCAATTCTGTAATCCTCGATTGTTTTCGCGTTTTATTCACAATCAAAATATTCACATATCTCAAGATTGAATTTCTATTGATGGGAGGAAACTCTTCTTCAAAACCCAAAGAAAACCCTAATTTCAAACTTTACTTGAAGGCTCTACACAACGACAAGAAAAAATACTTAGCTGCTCGAACTTTAAGCACCGACCGTGCTCCCGAGAACTTTTGTCCCAGAATTACCAGCACAGTCAGTGTCATCTTCTCAAGCGAGGAAAAACGAGTCGTCTATGTAACATCCACTCCCTAGTCATGATCGCTTAACTCTCTTGATCAGAATACTAAATGGAAAAGCTACCTTATCCAACAGCTAAGCAACCTAAAAAACGAAGATTGGCCTGCAATCCTCCTGAACTTCTTAAAAACATGGGAACAAGACTCAATAGACCTCAATTACCAGTCCCAAATGTCCTGGATCGATTTCAATAACACAAGTAATCCAGCTCTTCCAACTGCCTCTGTCCAATAGTCCTTGCGTTTTGATTTTCGCATTACCGTTTCTCCATTGCATTTTCCAAATTCTTTACAATAACGTTATTTCCAAAGGATCGTCCAAGCTGAGCACCTCTCATCTCTCACAATATCGACATTCTTTCAACGACGGCGAATCTCGCAAGAAAACAATAAGTATTTTTCATCATATTGTCCCTGGTATGAGCATTGCTAGGCCCGATAGCCAATGGAAAGCTTAAAGATAAAGACCATGGAGTAGACGAAGAGAAGAAGATCAATGAGATGCTGGATCAGACTGAGCTCTTAGAGGAGAATTTCTTCGCAGCTCACAGCAGAACTGAGATGGTCCGACGCTCATTCATCAGTCCAAAGCCAATGCTCACGAGTCAAAATAACTCAGCAGATTCATCATATTATATCAGCGAGGAGGAGAAAAAAAGCTCTCCAACCAAAGTGCAAGATCAGAATCAAACCGTAGATCTCTACAAAGGAAACACTTTCCTCAATCATCTACCTGTAACTCTCACAAAAGTGAGCTTGGGGATTCCAGATCCAAACAAAGCCAGCACGAATATGCAGCTTATTCAGAGCATTAACAACTATAAACTGGTCACGGGACTCATTGAGAGGCATCTGCAATCTCCTTCGTGCGTCTATTATCAACTCATGGGGAAATTTACGGACTTTTATGTCGCGAGATACGAAAAACTATTGGATGAGGAACAACAAAAAACACTCTCGAAGCAAGAACTCGCTAGCGGCATTAGTAACGCGATTGGGGACGTTCAACAATTTATTAGACTGTTGTACGAGAGCATGAACTTGTTTTATAAGCTTGATAAGCTCAAGATGGGAGAGGCTGCAAAGGAGAATATTTTCAATCGCGATAACATGCTTAACTTCGTCACTTCCCTCGTGTTTAACGAGCGCCTCTACTTTCAGATTTTCGAGATCCTTCGCATCAAAGAACTCAGCACCGAGCTCGCTTTCGCCAAAAAACTGGAGCTTTGCAGCGCAAAACCTCCAGAATATCTAGGAATAGCCCCAGAGTTCTGTCTCAACGAACGAACGCTTGAATACTACTTCGAGGATGTCGAAACAGCTTTCAATAACCTCGCTATGGAAGAGTCATCACCTAAACGAAAGAAAACTGGCGGCAAAAGCGAAAAAGGCTTCCTGCTCGACGTCATCGAAGGCGGGCCAGAAGCCTCTCAAGGGATCAACCGGTCAAGTTCTCAATATTCAGACACGCTACAAGGACCAATACTCCCTGGGAAGGAGCTTCTTGATCGCAGAAACAGTGAATCGAGGATTATGTATGCAAAGAAGTTGTTGAAAGACCCGTATATTACGTGTATCAACGTCTTGAAGAAGATTGAAAAGCAGCGCAGTCCGGTTCATAAAATGAAAGCGATTGTGAAGACCGCTGAAATGATAAACATTTCGATTCAGAACTTCTACAAGACTTTCAAAATCAATAAAAGCTTCAAACTTGATGCGGATCAAACGCTCTCGATATTTATGTATATCGTCGGCAAATCTGGGGTGAAAAGTCTTGGGACTCACATTAAAACTATTGAAAAATTCGCAACGAATAATGTGTTGAATTCGATATCTGGGTACTACGCGACGACGCTGGAAGCCTGCGTGAATTGTATTATCAATATGGATTTTGTTGACGAAACCCCAGGGGAGAATCTTTTGGATAACTTAAAGTCCTTTACATAGAATAAACCCCCATAAATAATAATTGAGTAATTAGTTCATGCAAATATTTTTTCTGTAAGATATTTCCATTCGGTAACTGTCGATGATCGCAAAGGAGAATAAATATCTGTTTATTCGAATTTCTGTGGTCAATTTTGTGTGAAGAATTTTTTATTCTTTCTGGTTGGTTTTCAAGGTGCATTTCAGCGTAATTTATCTCAGGGTATCAGTTCCATATCCAAAATTTCAGCAGAATGCTCCAACAAATTATATCATGTTAATTAAAATATGAACTCTTGTTGCTGCTTATAAAGAGCATATTCTTAATCGCTGCAATATAGAATTTGAAAAATTAATTTAGTTCGGTTACCCTTTTTCTCCTTGAAATTTATTTGAGAAATTGAATGGAAAGCAAATCCGAAACCAAAATATCTAAAACCCAGGACGCCGACATTCTGGAGCTTGAGCATGTCATTGGATCGAATTCTAAATATTCCCATGCAGTTCGCTTCATTAGCAACACCAAGGGCTATTTTGTCTATTTAATCGGTGGATTGGTCGTTATCGAAGATATAAACGATAAACACAACCAAAGATTTTTACGTGGACATGACATGGACGTCTCGTGCATTTCAATCGGATCATCAGGTAACAAAACAAAGTCTGCGTCTTTTAATTGAATATAAAGGGAGATATCTGGCTTCTGGACAACTTGGTACGATCTATTCCAAAACTAATGACGCTCCTGTGATACTTTGGGATCTAAAGCAGTTCAAACCACTTAATGTGTTCAAAGGACTCAAAGGATCAGTCACATTGGTTGCCTTTTCACCAGATGAAGCTTTTCTCGCGGCCGTGGGAGAGAACAATTATTTCATGATCTGGAACGCCGTGAATTATAATGTTGTCTCCAGCAAAATATCAGAAAATCGTCCGATTATTGGTATTCCTTGACCGAGTTACGAAAATTTAATCAGTTTTGGCTAGTGCAATGGGGAGAAATTAAGAAAGCTGGCAAGCACCCGTCTTACGTCCTTTTCACAGCAACGACAGCGACCGTATCAATCAATTTACTGGAATTTGACCTTGGATCGATGCAATACTACCTTAAAACTTCCAATTTCCAGCTTCCTTCTTCAGGTATAGAGAGACAAATCGCTCGTTTTTGATGTATTTATATGAAAATAGGATTGATAAGAAATTATACTTGCTCAACAATCGACTCGAGAGCCGAATGGTTGTATCTCGGTACGACTGGAGGCGAAATTTGCGCATTTAACATTCCCAACAAGATTTTTAAAGCAGCTCTACCAGTATGAACTGCCTTTAGGGAACCAATAGTAATCCTAGTTTTATTGCTAGGTCTCAACAAACGGTGTCCTCAGTGTTGCTTATCAGGAAGATACTTTGTTTGTGGGTTCAGGTGACGGAAAAGTGAAGAGAATTGTTGGTGCTGAAGCGAAATGGGTCGTTGAGAGAGAGGTTGTGTTGGACGGAAAAGTGAATTCACTGGCTTTAAGTCCAGATGGCTCTGAACTGCTTGCAGGAACCACCAGCGGCAAGATCTACCGAGTTGATGCGTCGAGCCTCTCTTCGATGATAAATACTGAAGGCCACCTTGAAGGGATCAGCGACTTAGCGTTCCCAAAGGATTCAAGCGAAATTTTTACGACTATCGATGGCGGCGGCAACGCTATCGTCTGGGATATGAACAACCTGACAGCGATCACTAGAGCCACCCCTGGAACTATAAACCGAGCGCCTGGAGTGTCAATATGCATTGGAGATGACAACTCGATTATTTGCGGCTACCAAGACGGTTTTATTCGAGCGTTCGATATTACAGGAAAAGCCTACTCGCCACTGAAATGGGAAATCGTCAATGGACATCGTGGACCTGTCACTTGTGTCTATGCGGTAGAAAACAAAGAGATAGAAAGCGATTCTAACCATTTAATTGTATAGGATGAGAACTACATATTGTCCGGAGGAGAAGACGCTATTGTCAGAGTCTGGTCCAGGAAGCTGCACACGTTGGTCACGCAAATCACTGTGCATAAGAAACAGATTTCAAAAGTCTTCCCTGATCTCGAAAAACCGAACTGGATCCATTCCTGCAGCCATGATAAGATGATCCACACCTATGATCTTAAAGCTGACAAAAAAGTCATTCTGCATCAAGCAAAGAATGGGCTTGTGTTGGACATGGCTCAAAGGAAAGACAGTGAACTTGAATTAGGTATTCTCTCGCATTTTCTTTGAAATTTACTCATGATGATATTATTCTCGCAGTGACTTGCGGTATAAACACGCCTATTCTCTTCTGGGATTGCGACGTCCTTGACCCTGTCGATCAAATTGACATCCCACTCAAGCTTCACGCGATTGATATCTCCCCAAGCGGAAAATACTTAGCCGTCGGTACGGAATCAGCAGAGGTAAGCTTTTGATTACAATTTCTTTGGTTGCTAACCAACTGTATAGGTCCTGATATTTGAAATGAAAACCAAGAAATTCCTAGGAAAATTCGATGGCCATTCTAATATCATCACCCGATTGAGGTTCACTCCTGATGAAAAGCAACTTGTCAGCGTCAGTCTTGATAGCTCAATCTGCATTTGGAATTTTTTCGGTTAAATAAGGAAGATTCATTTTAATTATACTTAGAATGGGCGATATTTTCTCGAATTTGTGTATGTTTCCATAATTATTTCCAATGCGAATTCAACCCACAAAGCCAGTTACATACATCAATCACTTAACGACAAGCCATTACAGTTATTAGCTTTTGCAATAAGCATCAGTTTAATATCCTTGACTTTTACAATCGAATAATTAAGGAAATGAAATATGATTTTTTTCTTCCGATAAACAGTTACAGTTTCGGCAGCTCATATCCAAATATGAATCTCAACAGAGTAACACACTTATTTTTTTATTCATGATACGTAGCATTACTACTGCTCCTCATGATTTTGTTATAAAGGCTTAAACTAGTATCTCTTTGCCTGAATCTGTTTTATTCTCTCTCCCAGAAGTACCACGAGTCCCTATGAAAGTCACGAATCACATCTAGAGCCAAATAAACGATTGTTACCTTAGTTTTGCTTCTGAGTCTAACGAAACCGGTGAGTTTGCCTTCGTTCTTCTCGATACTAACGTTGATAAGGAAGTCATCGTCTAAACCGCAATTGATGAGAACCTCTTAGAAGAATGAAAAAGTTACCTAATTTAGTCTGAGCGTGGAGATTTGCCGATGTGAACGTGTTTTCTTCTTTCGCGTCGGTTTCAGGGAGAATATACATCTTCAATTCTTTAGCAATAGCGTTAACATACTCAACAGGGCTCCTTTATTAAGTTATAAGCATCATGAACGCATTGAAAAATTCTTACTCAAGCTTGGATGAAATAACGATTTTGTTTTCCCATTCATACTTCGACCACAAGCGTCTGAATTCATCGAGAGAAATTTCTGCAGGATAAATAAAATCTGAAATGTCGATCTGGATCTCGTTTGTGATTAAGTAGTTCTGAGAAATGCCTGCGGCGTTTTCGTAATTAATGCTGCCGAAAATGAGTCCTGCTTCTGAAGAAACAACTTTAACAGCGGTTTTAAGGTTCGTAGATTGGTTTGGCGCCAAGGTGATTCTCTGTGGCTTTTCAAGGACTCTGAGGTCGCCTTGGGTAGAGAATTCCACAGTCACGTTCTGAAGGGTTTTGTTGGTTCTGTTAACCAAGAGAATATCGAAGGAAATATCGTATTTATGCATATCAACGATTGCTTCAGCATAAATAGGGTCCTAATGAAGACATTTAGAGTTCATTGTAGGAGACCGCTTTACTGAGTAGCCTGTGAGCTGGATGACTTTTTTCAGTTTGGAAGTGTAATCGTTTCCTGCTGTGGTTGTGCTTCCCTGGTTTGCTAATAATTCAGGATTTGTCTCTTCATCAGCGAGGTCGAGTTCTGTGAAGTTGGATTTTCCTCTAAGAGAAGACAAATTTCTTTATAACACATTGCACATGACAATTACTTGAGTTGACGGATGACGATGAGATCATCTGGCTGTTTGGCTAAAAGGAGATCAAGACCTCCATCATTCTCGATTTGAGCTTGCTTGTTAATAATGAGCTTGCTCTTCTTTGCCTTTTCAGGGCTCTCTTGGCCAGTCTTCAAAAATAATATTAGATTAAGCACTTACTATTATTGTTTACCTCCAACCATGCGATTTTTTCTTTGTGGAAGAGCGATGGGTTCGTAATCAATTTAACACCAATCATTAATTTATTAAAGAGCTCATTATCTGACTGTGCTTCTTTCTCGTGATAGAATCGGAGAAGCCCGATGAAGATGATCAAGATCTGGCTTGCATGAAGATTGAACTTCTCATGGTCACGAATACGATAAAGCAGCTTGAGCAATGTAACAGCAACTGTGGAAGCGAAGAACGAGCTTGAGAGAAGACTTTCTCGGAGGAATGATTTATTCGCTTGCTGTGCCTTCAAAGCAGCTTCTTTGTTATCTATTTCGCTAATGATTAGCTCACTCGCTCAGTATTCTAAGACATTACCGTCTTCAACAACTTCTGTTCCGTAAGTTCCATCCGGAAGAATGACCGTTCTGATTCTGGCTTGGGGTTTTTTCTGTTCCTCAGGTTTGCCGTTGATTATCTCATCTCTCTTTCTTTCGACTTCGAAAGGCACGGTTCCAATAGCCAACTTGATCAAATTCAAGCATTCGTTAACCTGCAGAGGAGTATCGATATATTCTCCGAAACTCCAGAGGATAATCTTCAGGATCTGGGTGTTTTGAATTTCATTGAATCGCGAAATGCAGTATTGAACGATGATTGGATGGAGCTTAGGGTGGTTCTCGAGCAAGTTATTCAAAATCAGCACAATTTGCTTGGATGAAGCATCATCGAGTTTGGCCTGCGCAAGGAAACATTCACAAATAAACTCAAGAGCGTCCTCAACGATTCCTTCGAAATGCTCAACGCAGTATTGAAGAGAATGCAAAAGGAGATTTCTATGATAAATCCCAGGAATTTAGGTGAGCTCCTTTGGCTGTAATGATTACCTGTATTCGATGTCATTCGCATCATGAGAGTGGCTCACTCCTTTCAGTTCCTTCTTCAGGATTGGGAAAATAACTTCAATTGTTTTGTTTCTCATTAATGACTGGATCAAATCGAGGGTCTTCTTTCTAATATCAGAGGACTGATTTCCGAGGGCTTTCGTGATATCTAACAGCTGTTGTTACAACCAAACACACATGTTAACGGATGCTATTAACTGCGCTGCTTACCTGGTCTTCCAGAAGTTTTGGACTGAGTTGCTTAATATGATGAAGTTTATCAAGCACAACGAGTTTGACGTTATTGTCCGAATTTCCGCAAAGCAATTGGATGTAAATGCCAATAGCCAGTTTGACTGCAGTGGGAGCGGTACTGACTTGCACAAGGGTGTTTGCGCATTCATAGAGCACTTTATTGAGAAATTACCGTAAGGACTTGAGGGAAAATAGGATGAAAGAATTACCTGAGGTGGACTTGGAGTTCGAGAAGAAGAAGATCGCTTTCATTAATTTAGATTTTTGCGATGGGTCATATTTGCAAGTCTTTCTCAACAACTCCAACACAACGAGCTGCATAATATCTCCCATATCCTCAATTTGGTCAGTCGCGATCAATTGATTAACGTAATCCACGGCCTTTTGCTGGTTCGCGTTGAAAAGAAGCAAGAATGCGTTTCTTTTTGTCGAAAGATCAGATTCAGTTTGCAACAGCTTCTCGATATGCTCATCAACGTCAGGAACAAGCTCACTTTGGAAGTTCAAAAACATGACATACAAGCAGCTCACAGCATTTCTTCTAACGTAGGCGTTTTTATGAGAAAGATTTTCAACGACAGTAGGCGCGAGTGGTTCAAGAATTCCTCTATACATCGTTCGAGAAAGGAGTCTCATCGTTCTGCCTCTGATAAACTCGTTTGGATGCAGCAAGTCGTTTCTAAGAGAGTTGCAGACAAGGATCATCTCGTCCATGAGCTGGCCTTTGGCGTTGGTTTTTTCAACTATCTAAAGTTAGCATTATTTCCAATTGAATGTGAACCCGCTTACTTCCCAATAGTAAAGCAAAACTTTCTTTAGCTCGTGGGATTCGTGTTGGACTGGGAGGACATAATTAAAAACAGTCATGATCATGCGAGGGTAAGTTTCATCGTGGATAATGCAGATGATCAATGTTTTTAACGACTTGATCTTCTCTTCTAAGTCGCCGGTTTCGAGCTTTTTCTGGAGCTCTTGGGAGCTTGGGATGTTGGCTTCGTCCTGTTCAATGTAGACTGTGCATGCTTTTTCTTTCTGAGACATTTGCGGTTAAAATCCAGAATGTATGTGTGATAAAGGCAAAGATACTCTGAAATATAAATTTGTTTCTAATTCACACTGTATTAGATGAAATAGATCTTTTTAATATGATTTCAACACGTAATTTGGTAATGAAAAAAATAATGGTATCAAAACGCAACATATAAGACTAATATTATACGCAGGGGATGGATTGGAGAAAAGCGCAGCAAATCATTTCGGTGAGATAATTTCTAATATTAATATTTTTCTGTCCTTAACATCTTCGGGATAAACTCCTTTACTAGCCAGTTCGAGCTTCACTCGGTTAAAGTACGTGGGATCTGGGTAGCCATATCTCGCGGTGCCTTTAATAATAATACTCATTATCCTATGTCATAAGGATTAATTGTTTACCTCCACGAACATTAGTTTTATGATGAATTCCGTTCCATACGACAGTGTCCTTTTTCCCTGTTGTGACCGAAGTGCCCACGGTAAAAATAAGCCTTCTTTGAAACGCAAGGACGAGCATTTGAAAAACTTCAAACCCCTCTTCCGTATACGGCAAGTACGCTGCCCTTCCGGTTCCAGAATAGACCCTGCCGTCTTTTAAAGTCCCACTAGGAAATCGGTACTGAATGCAGATTGTTCCTTCAGTATAACCATCACAATGAAGGTTGTTATCTACCCAATAGTCCATCGTCCCTTCTGGTTGGTCACCTACGTAAAATCAAATAAAAAGATGCATTGCAATAGACTGTTACCTGTCATAATTCCATAGATAATGCAGCAGTTAGGACATTTCAGATACTCCTTGGACTCTTGAGAATTGATGTAACTCCGCAGACATCCAACGTGGAAATAATGTCCTTCGCATTTATCCATTTTCACAACATCGTTTTCATCATCTTTTTCGAGATTCGCGATGATCGCTTTGTAAGTGATATCTGAACTCTGCTCAAACAACTCAAAACGGCAGATCGAGCAGATCTCCTCTTGCTTAGAGTCATATATCTGTTGAACATCATGATGCTCTAGGTAGTATTCAAGTAAAGTAAAAATCTTTGAGTGTCCAATCGCAGCAAGGAAATCCGCTGGCCGCTTATGTTTCTCTCTCACACTCTGCTCTAAGTTCTTTTGGTTCGCGATGATATCTTGAGCTGTTGGATCCTTGCTAGCTCGATCTAGTAAGTAGAATCGACCATCAATTTGAAATTTTCGTGTTTTTACGATCTCTATGCAAAGGAGAATTAACTAGGAAAAGTACTTTCGTTACTAAAGTATTGTTTTTGTTCTTCTTGCATAGAGGCTGGCTGCTCGATATCCATTTGACTAACTCGCTGTGGATAATGATTATTATGTGTATATATTTTTATTGCCTTTTGAAAAAGTTATCCCGGTTCTGACAGGGCGGACTAGTCTGCTATTATAAAAAAATTGAATAGACTTTTCAAGATTCAAGCTTCCAAATGTTTTAGAAAGCAAGCTCTAAAAATTGAGAGATAATTAAAACTCCGATGTAGTGGCCTGCAACTAACAATCTTAGTATGTAGCAATTTGGATTCTCACAAGAAATGAATCACATAAATCCTCATGCCGTCTTCTTTGCGGAAATTTCAACAAATTTATGCGATGCTTTCCAAAGTCCATTCACCATGTCTGTCAAAACAGTAGAACTCATTTGTTTTTTTGTTGTGGAAGATCATGCGAGTGTCAAGCTCGGTTCTTGTTGGCCAGAATGGGTCTTTTAACACTATCATTATATGAAAATAAGGGAAACTTGCTTCAAAAAAGAACAAATATACGTTGCTTATCGATATGGGAAGCATCGACAATTTCCAAATCATTGATATCTGCCTCCACTGTTCTAAATCCTCCCATTGAGGTCAGCAATTTGAAGCTAAGAGAGTTATGTCCATATGCAAGTTGAGCAACCAAGTTTCTTCTTGTTTCGGTTAAGAAATTCTGAAAAAATATACTGATAAGACGAGTTTTCATCGTTAATTTACATCATAGAGTCTCCAAACAGAGTATCCAATGAGAGGCACTCCAAACACCACAGATATGCCACCAGCGGTCATTGGGTAGAGAGCTGCGAGGTGCATTAAAGTGAAGTCTCTTAAACCAGCTCTGGTGGATTCAACATGCTCGGATTTGTATATGATATTCTTATCACCAGTTTTTGATTCTGCAGTAATGAGGAATGGAGTGATTTCTTCGTAGTAATTAATGCGGTGAGCCAAGCTCTTTTTGAAGTTCTTCTCGTTCAGTCTAGAAATGATCCGGGATGAGTAAGACAGCGTTTGCAGGCTTATTGTTACGGAATGGAATGGAAAGTATCATAGGCAGCGGCGCCACCACCTCCTGCGAAGCGACCTACGAGAAGAAGAAAAAGGAAATGCGATGAATTGAAGTTGCTGGAGAGAGGAAGAGGATACCGAATTGGCTGTTCAGTCTGGTCATCGAGACGGTCTTGTTGACGAATTTCTTCATTTCTTCTCTATCTAATTATTTATTTAACTTTCTCTGAATAAATGTGAAATCCTTGAATTTTTGCTTGATTCGGAAACTTAATCGACGAACCTCAACAAATTTTGAAACCCTGGCAGGTTAGAAGTACCATCAAAAGACCACTCGTCAAGGAGCCAGTCTATTGACACCTTTTACACACAACAAAGCTCATCATCTACTATGAAATTATAACGAAAACTCATTTTCTTTTTTTTTTGTTATTTCTTACTGTTTAACTTGAAGCAAGTTATTTAACACTCATTAAAAAGAAGAGAGCGAGGATAGATAGATATAGAGTTATATTCATGCTCCCCAACGTAGCAATTATGAACTGGCGCCTCTTGTTGGAAGAGTTCTTAATCTATATTTTATTTATTATGAAACTCATTTTCAAATGGTTCTTTAATAATTATTCACTATTTGTTTGAAGGTGATTTGCTCTCTTCATACTTTAAATTTTTCGGATAAGTCGGCGAGAGGCCCATTCCTCCGAAATTATCCTTTCTTGGCGAATCTATCTTGGAAGGGTGCTTGTCCTGAGTTACAGCATTTGTCTTTTCGACATTATGCTGCACCTGTGTGTTTTCATTAGACACTTCATCAGTATCGTTCGTGTATTCCATCGCTAGATTACTTCTACCAGTAAAACTGTTCGTATCATGGAGTTTAGTGGGGCTCTCATCTTCGTAGCCGGGATTCGTGTTCATGTTTTTTTCAGCGTTTTTGAATATTGCTGCCTTTAGTAGGTCGTTTCCACCGCCGCCTCGGCCCCTTGAAGCTTCTTTTTTCATAGTTAAATTCCCTGTGGCGAACTTTGAAAGGGAATTCGGATTGGAGCCGGTGTTGGTTGGCGCTTGGCCGACCAGCAGCAAAGAGTTGTTGTGTGAATTCACACCTGAGTTCAGTGTGTCGGTCCTTCCGTTCATAAGTGGCTGACCGACGTCAATGTACAGGGAATCTTTCTGCTCGTATTTCTCTTTGGTAGGTGTCGGTAGTGGCTTGGGACTAAAATCGTTGGGTTTGATGTTCTTCGGAGAGAATGTACCCGCACTATGTGTTTTTCAAGACAAATGATTAAATTGTGTCTTTTAATAGAGATAGTACTCAGAATATCTTGAGAACGTGTCCGAAACTGAATCTAAATCAGTTATTGGCTTGGTCGTAGTTCCGATACACGATGCTAGGTAGGGGTGCTTTAGAGCTTCAGCAGCTCTGGGTCTTGCTTTGTGATTAAATTCCAATAATCTATGCAGCAGATCCAAACCTAATCGGAATTTGATAAGTTATTTTCAATTTTTTCCGAGAATCAAAATTTGCCTTCTCTAGAGTATTTCGACGTAGGGTTCTTAAGTTCCTTAACGACAAGGTGTAACGATTCAAACTCCACAGTGAACTTGCGATTAAGCCTGAGGATTTCGGAAGCGTTTGATCCATCAAAGAAGGGAAATCCGAACATTCTATGAAATTTTCATGTTATTCAAATAGGCTCTCGAAACTCGATTTACAGATAGAATAGTATGCATCCCACCGAGAAAACATCGCAGCGATCATCATAATGAGTGGTTGGAACTTTCGCATCGTATTTGAATACTTCTGGTGCGATATACCCAGGAGTTCCGCACTTTTTGAAAATATAATCATCAATGTTGATAAACGTCGCGAGACCAAAATCCACTATCTTTATTTTATCGCCCTTTTCAAGCAAAATGTTATCAGGCTTCAGGTCTCGATGCATGACATTCTTCGACGCGAGATACGCAAGCGCGTCTAACAGACTTTTAACCATGTTTATTATTTTTGCTTCCGAATACTGCTCTCTGTAAGCCGGCTTCTTCAGGATATCCTGCAAACTTCTCCCTTGAATCAATTCAAGAACAAGATAAATCGATTTTTCTGTCTCGTAAACTTCATATAACTGAATAACATTTTCATGGTTCAGACACCTCATAATATCGATCTCATTGATCATGCTCGGCTATATCCCCAAAAAACCATGTATTAGCGATAGGGAGTCACCAGAAAGGAGTTTTTTACCTTTGCGTTTGATTTATTTGAGAAAATAATACCTTCTTTCGTGAAAGCTTTCACAGCGTAAGATTTCCCTGTGCTTTTTGCCTCGACTAAATAAACTTTCGCAAAGCTGCCTCTACCAATCATCTTTATCGCTTTATATTCTTCGTGAAATGTCGTTAAAATGCAAATGCCTTTCAACTCGGTGACCCATCGTTTCATTACATTCTCATCTTTTGTTGTAAATTCGTAAGTGTTCCCGTTTTTACTGAGACTGAAGCCAAAAACACCACCATTGTTGGGCAGCATCTTCATTTTGGAATTCGCAATTTCTAGAAAGCCCTCCGGTTGCTTTAACGTTTCATCCTAGTGTTAAATTCAGTTTTTTAACTGCAAAAAGAGGAGTTAGTCACTTTGAATTGCACAATAACACGAGGATAAAGTGAGAAGTATCCTTGAATAGTAATTTGTAAATTAGGAAGTGTTCTTGTCCAGGAATCGCTTTGCAACGAAGTCTGGTGGATGATGCCGGCATGTGGAGTTTTCTCCAATTTAACGAAATCAAACTTAGCTTCGGGATCATCGTCGTCGAAGAATGATTGTCTGCCTTGAGGATTGGTTACTATTCCAGCCATTGATGTTTCCTCGCTTTTTATTTCCGGATTTATTTCCTGTTTGATTAAAACTAAGGTCGAATTCGCAAGGTTATTACTAATTAAGCCTTTGGTGAAATAACTTATCATGAAATGATATTCGTACTTGTGGTTTGATGCTTTCGGATAGTAATCTTAGATGCCTACAATTCAGAGTAATTTGTCAAAGCTCATTATGAGCTTTTCTTCAGAGTTTTGAACAGAGATCTTTATATTGGAAGCTGCGGGCACGGATATTATGTAATTCCTTTTATTTTTTTAATCCATTCTCTGGACTACAAAGGGCAATAAGCTACCTCATTATCAGATTCGGTTGTTGATGCAGAGGGTCTCAATAGAATTAATTGTTGTTTAAATAAAATGAGGAAATCGAATTTTTCAAAACATTATGATGAGGAACGCTTGTCAACTTAAAATTGTTTATTGTAGAGAGATTTGAAAAGGTTTTTGAAAAAATGGAGACATTTTTTCCTAGGAAGGCTTGGCTTTCATTGGTAATGAGTTTCAAGAATCATTTTATCAAGCAGCAAAATTAAAAAAAAAAATATCTTAACAGATAAAAAGAACGCCCACCGTGGGGCTCGAACCCACGACCACAAGGTTAAGAGCCTTGCGCTCTACCGACTGAGCTAGACGGGCTTTCCGATAAATAGCTCTTCGATGAAAGTTATTAGTCGAAGCTTATAGACTTCTCCTCGACTTGAGCCTCCCTTTGAATTTAATATTCTTATTAATCGGAAGAGGAAATTCTAAAGCTGTAAAAAACTAGTTTTCGACAAAAATTTTTTATATCAGGAGGATTATCCTCTTAATACAATCATCTCTCTTAGGTTTTTTTTGAATGGAAATACGCCTTATCATAGAATTCCACCATGTCAATCTAAAGTTTAAAGTTTGATAAGATCAACTCAATCTCGCGGGAACTTTCACAAATCGTACTTTTCCTTTATAGTCTTGAATGAATGAGTATGCTTGATGATATCTCTGAGTAAGAAAAGCTAGTGATTCAAATATAATCTGCTCAAATCTCCTCAATGCTGATTATCCAGAAATATAGAGAGATAGTTAAGTGTACGTAAACTTGAATGGAATGTTGCCTAAATCACACTTTTCATTGAAGCTTAAAGTATAATTATAATGCTTTTGCTGATGTTGGATGAAAAAGACTTCTTTTTATCAAAATTTATGGGCAATTTTCTTTATAATATTAGAATGAATTGAGCAATTTGTGAGAATAAATGCAAGAATCAATCAATGAGCGAGCAAACGAGAGATTCATTACATAACTGCTCTATTATCAATGCTAGGATTATCGAGAAAGTACAACTATCGGTCCAATTTTCTGGATAAATATCTTTCAAATTCTTCATACGTAATTGGCTCTCCTTTTGAAATGTTATCCATCACTTCCTTAAGCTCTTCTTCTGATATAATGTGTCCAACCTCTTTTGCCAGACTTCTCAAGTTGTCGATAGTCAATTCTCCTTTTCCCTCTGCATCAATCAAATTGAACAAAGTTTGCCTTCCCTCACGATGACGTGCGCTGCCCAAGCGTCTTGTTAATTCATTAACAAAGGTCTCAAAATCAGTTTCGCCAATCTCATCAGAGATACCCTCCAGAACCTTCATAATAGTAGGATGCTTTTCGTCAAGCCCAAGAGAACCAGCACAGCTAATTAAGCTATTGATGTTCATCAGCTTTGTCTTTGGGTCTACAAAGCAATCGAAAGCGTCGAATATCTCCAATATCTGATCTGACGTAAAACTTTCATTATTCTTTACAAAATCTCTTCCCAACAGAGTCTTTTTGGTTTCTATTGCACCCCGTTAAATTAGAACTAACAACCATCAATGATTACGCTGCTTAAGCTGCTCCTTTGGGTTACTGCTGCCCTCTTTTCCTGTTTTTCTGGAAGCCATAGTGTCTTTAAATTATATTTCAAATCTCAGTTAGAGGCTTAACTTTTAAATTTATCTCCTATCTGCAAATCAACTGCTAGTTCCAGCATAACAAGGCCTTAAATATGAATGAACAGGATCAAGTTTTAGCTCACAACAATAAAAAAGAGGAGAAGTAATGATAAAATAAATATTATCAGACTGTGGTTTCACACATAATGATCTATCTTTCTTTCTCTATTTCAGATAAATGTTAAATGATTTTTTTTTTAACAAAAAAAAAGACATTGCCCACACTCATTCCGTAATAGTGTCGGAGAATTTCTCAAGGTTCTTTAAATGGGGATATTTCTTTTTGAAGTTAATCGCAAGGTCCTTGATGGCTTCTAGGCATTTTTGGACTTCATCCACCTCGTCTATCACTCCAGAATTTAAAATGGATTTGAGCTGCAAATCAATATAGATTCACGTTAAAAAGTGTCTAAACAAATGATGTTATTTACTAAGGTAGTTTCCTCTTGCTGAATCTTCAAGAACTCGCTCTTGTTGTCCTTGCATTTTTCGAGATTATCGTTAAACAAGCACTTCACCGAATAGCATAGAGCTGCATAAGCCAGGATTCTTGGCGAGAATTGCAGCATCTCGTAATGATGAATGCACATTTTGAGCAAGTGAATGCTGGTCTGACGAATTGCATGCAGGTTCTCGGTTTCATCGTTTTGGAAGTTTTTGTGGATTATCCGTCCTAAATAATCCAAGTGCGTGGGGATATACACATTAAAATTGAGGGTCGAGACTATCTCCCACTCTCTCTGTTTAATTGTTTCACTAAAGATATTTCATATTCATAAGCGTTAACAGCGGCAAGGTTATTACGCTGAGAATTTTTTATGACCCGCACTCACAACAAACTCTTGGAGAGGAATGCAGTAGATGTCTTCGAATTTCGAGGCCAGAAACATTGCGCATAAACCTATGAGATGCACGTCAGAATCTTGCAGAAGCCTTGACAATTCAAATGGGATATTGATAATAATTTGACTAAATATTACCTTTTTGAATGCTTAAAGTACATATCCATAATTGCAACTGATAGAAAGAAAGTTTGGTGAGTCGTCGCTTGCTCATAGCTAGAAAGAACCTCTATCATCCAATCCACCATCATCGAGCGCATTCTCTCACTAATCGAGGTGTTTTTCAACGAATCCGAAAAATCTGACTGAGAATGTTATTACTCAAGAAAATGTGCTAAACGTTACTAAATTAGCGAAGAGAATTTTCTCCATCTCATCTCCGTAATCTCGATCGTAAAGCAGCTCCACACTTATCTGAGGGAACGATTCAATTTCAACTGGTTCAGTAATGATACGAGCCTTTTGAGGCTTGAAAGGAAGGAATTTAGGACCTTTCTGACGGGCTTCTGCTTGGTCTTGAGGACATATTCCCCTAGAAGCTTTGAGGTTTTTGAAAAGCTTAGACACAGCGTGTTCTTCAGGTTTAGGTTTTGGAGGTTTCTTCTCTACATTGTCGAAGATTCTTCTGCCTGTAGCTTTAAGTCCTCTCTCATTCGGGTTGTGGATAAGATCTTGAGGCTTTCTGAGAGGTTTATCCTGAGGGACTACAAATAATGATTGGAAGAGGCCTTTGCTTTGGAGCATATGAAAAAATTTAACTCGTAATTTGCCAGTTGACTTGAGAGCTTGCTATTCTTCACAATTTGGGCTCATTTGTATCTAGAACTGAGGAAATGGTTCCAAAGTATCTTAAAGTATCCAACTTAGAATAATTTTATTTAATTCTGAGGTCAACAGATCGTTTATTCGTTGAGATACAAAATATCAGACGTGCTAATTTGAAGCTAAACAAAGGCTAAAGTGCTGCCAATAAAGATAAAAGGGCTGACAAATTTTCATAAAATGATTTTTGATTCATAATTCCGTTGGAACAAAACGACTCTTAGCTTGAGGTCCATGAAATATCATTTGAAATCTACGACTTCATAAACATGACATTATAAGTTTCTTGAACTACAACTTTTATTTGGAGAGATCCTTGAGGAATAATAATATTGATGATAATAATTTCTAAATGGAAGAATTGGAGATCTATTCAATGTATTTCTTGCTTATGAACTATCGTCTTCTGGTTTATCATATTCTCTGGGTTTCATATCATTTTTTTAAATCAATAATAAGAGGAATTTAAACTAGTTAGAGTATATCTTTACTGAGTTTCTCATGATTCTGATTTAGATTTTTCTGAGATTTAGCTTCAATTCATCCAACGGCTCGTACAAGAATCTTATCGTCATCCTCAATTTATAGTCACTCGGCACCTCGAAGTCGAAAACTCTCATAAATTCTGATAGTATGACCTTCGCTTCGAGCAGCGCCATATGCTGTCCAATGCAATTTCGTGATCCAGTGGAGAACGGAGTAAATATGTATGGATTCTGTGGATGCACACTAGTCACCTTTCCTGACGCATTCCTCCATCGGTCAGGCGAAAACTCAGTCGGATTCTCAAAATACTTGGCGTTCGTGAAATTGAGGATGAAATTGGGCATAAGCAGCGTACCTTTCTTGAGAGGTAGGTCCCCTAATTTATGTGATTTTACCACGTTTCTTACCGCTAAAGCTGGCGCTGGCGATGCGAGGCGCAGGGTTTCATTAAATACAGATAGCATGTACTCCAGCTTACTCAGGTCTTCAAAAGTCACTTCGGACTCATCATCTGCTACAAACACGCTGTTTATCTCCTCTCTCAACTTTTCTTTCACTCCCGTTGTTCTGGAGATATAATAAGTAGCCATCCCGAGGAGATGACCGGTCGTATCCAAACCCGCCATAAAGAACGTGATAAATTCATGTAGGATCTCTTCATCATTGAAGTTATCTTGAGGATTATCTTGCTGATATTTCAGCAGATGATAAAGCAGATCATGTTCAGCCTCCGACGAGATTTCGCCATTCTTCATTCGAATCTTTCTTTCTGCTACGATATTACGGCAAGTCTGCTTGAATTCCTCCATTCTTTGCAATATCCTTTTTAGATGAGCACTTGGGAAATATTTAACGTAGTATGTCTTAAACAATATGTGCTTCAGTGTCATCGCCTCCATAAATATGTCACTCAGCAGTTCAGCTAGAATAGCAGAAAACGATTTCCCATTGACAGTTTGGCTCGCAAGACCACTTCCAAAGAAGGTCCTGCAGACGACTTCTCCGGTAATTTCTTGGAAAAAACTGATTGCAGGGAGCTGTTCATTTGGGTTGATTTTGCTGATGTAGTCCTTAGCGATGCGTCTGATCATAGCAACTTGCTTTCTGACAAAATCGAAATGAAAAGCCTGAGAGTCAATTCTCCTGTGCTTTTTCCATATGTTTCCTTCTGCGGAAAATAATCCGTCCTGAAGGAACATCCTCAACACTCCAATTCTTAAGTTTTTGTCGTAAAGTTCAGGCTGTTGCTGATGTAGTTTGAAAAACTCTTTGAGGAGATCTGGATCAAAGAGGTTGACGAACAGAATCGGACCGTTTATGGACACAATTGCTCTGCAGTCAGGGTCTTCTTGAACTATCTTTCTCGAGAAATAATACCAATCACCATGCTTTTCTGCATCTTGACGCGATTGCTTCATATTTGGAATCAATCTTGCTCGGATGAGAGTCTTGATGTGTTTGAGCTTTCGGTATGGGGTGAGGGCCAGGTAGGGGTGCACGAACATCCGATGTGCAATAAACACGAGCAGAGCAGTGATGAAAAAACCAAGGATAGTAAAGATATTCAGAGTGATCATTCTGTGAAATCGTTATTGAATAAGTAATTGAAATAAACTCATTTTGACTTAATAATAGCATGTATGCTGAATCGCAGTATTCATTACATATTATTTTAATTGAGGTCTCTCCTTGATATTAGAAAAACAAAACAAAACAAAAATTGTCCTATGGAAGGAAATTGGTATTGCTACTCCGAATAATATGATTAAACAAGAATAATATTGATCTCTATTCAAAAGTTTTCGATGCTTCCTAAGCTTTTTGATTGATTGTAAAGTATTGATTGCCCTTTCTTTGTTGGGGGGTTGAAGATTTTTATCAACGTTACCCGTTCTCATCCCATGATGAGAAGAACTTTCATAAGATTACATAGAAAACTATTGATTTACAATAAGATATATTTTACTACCAAGCCATACAATAGTTTTTCATGCGTCTTCTTATGCATAGTGTACTTTATTCGCAGAATTTGAGCCCGTTTCGTTGTCGTTAAATGCTCCATTAGATTCATTTTGTAGAAGATGAGCCTCCTAAAACGATCGATTTTTCATCACGCAAAAGTGGATGGATTACATTTTCTCCATTGTTGTCTTTATAAAGAACATAGTGTTGAACCATAAATATGATATCGAACACCATCGATAGGTTTCCAAGACTGAACTTGACGATATTAAAGTCTGCCCAGCCTACATTTAAGAAAAGTTAAATCGTAATTTTCCCTGTCTATTTCTTACCATTCTGAATGATCGAGATAATATTTTGAAGCACTGAGAAAAATCCTCCTGTGAAGTCCATCAAGATATTGAAAATACTCCATCCCACGGTACTCTTTCTTGAGTAGTTCCAATAGACCTTTGCCAGTGTCAGTAAATCAATAGAGCGCAATATGAAATTACTTGTGGGATATATTTAATGCAACTGATTGAAAGCTTCAGATAGCCAAGGAATTTCCATAAGTTGAAGCTTTGAGTAACCGTGATCCAGTCGGTCAACTATTTTCGAGAAAAATTATCAAAAGTTCTTACATACATGTCAATTTACTGCAAAGATGAGGGTGAACAAGAGTGCAAGACTGATGTAACCGAAAAAGAGGACCCAGCCGATCTTTGATACTTTATTTTTTCCTCGCTACATAGATTAGCGTCGAATTGTGATAAGGCATCATACTGGATAGATGAATATTTGGATGCACTGTAAAATAGTGATCGTAAGCGCATGAACAGCAAAGATGGTATCTTGGATTGAAACCTGAGAGATGAGAGTTGGTTTTTAAGTAAAAAGATGATGTTACTTCGCCCAAGCCGTCATTTGGATTTGGGAAGAAGCGGCCCTTGATTGTGTAGATGGTATAAAAGCTGAATCCCACAAAGTTTAGCATTTGAAACTCTAGTTTCATTCCTTCAACGCTGTGCAATGAGATTGATAAGCTAAATTTGGTTGATAACAAAGAAACCTTTTTCGTTTGTAGTTAAGGATGAGCTGTCCATAGAAGGAAGCAGACCAAGCAAAGAAATATATCCATCCGATGATGTCGGAGACGACTTGAAGCCAAGGAGCGTTGTAAGTCATTGCAAAACCGCTTGAAATTTATGCACGATTTAAATTATTTTCGATTAAGGAAGTCACTGACGCAATTATTTTACATCGGAATAGGAGTCACACAATCAATCACTCAATAAGTTGTTCACTCTGAGAAAAATATTTAAAAACATCTTCTATCTAGCACGATTGTCTCCTTTTTGTTTCGCTTTATCTATTAGATCAAATGCCATGTAAATTTACAACTTTTAGTGTCACCCATACGTTGTATTAGGACAATATTTACCATGATAAGCTCTTTCCTTGAGAAAATTTGACACCTTTAGAGAAAGGACATTCTTTTACCATCATTATAACGAGTTTTCTATGTTCTATACAAGGTACTCAAAAAAAAAATGTAAAAACCAGCTCACAGGCTCTAACGGATGAAACGAGTCAATATGTAGCCTAAGATAACTGCTCCAGAAACAATAGGTTCACTGAATTTATTGATCGTATCGACCCGATAATCATGCTCATAAGTCCCACGGTACTCCAGATCTCCGTACGGGTCAAATAGTTTTCCATATCCATGCATTTCTCTTTCCTCAAAATCTCCCTCATATCGCCTTCCATCAGCGAAATAAAACGTGCCTTTGCCATTAAAATTACTATTGTCCCATTCGCCTTTATAAATTTTCCTTTTGTACAGATCAAAGCAGTTTGCAAAGTCTACCGCATTGTCATATTCAGCTTGTTTGATTATACAAGTTCTGCCATCTTTAAACATATATTTTCCTACTCCCTTTGGCCTGGATTCCTTAAAGTTACCCTCATATTTGAATCCTCTGTCGATTTCTAAAATTCCCAACCCATTGAGGACACCGTCTTTTAATATTCCTTTGAAACTTTGCCCCTCATTCTGCATGATAATAGTGCCTTCTCCGTCTAGTTTTCCGTCTGTGAATTTCCCAATCATTTTTACTCCTGTTGGAACAGAAGACACGACTCCTTCTCCAGTAGGACGCTGGGACTCTCCTCGGTATGTAAAATCTCCCTGTGCTTCTATTCCAGATCCCTCAAATACCTTCTTCGGTTTGGAGGTGGCTCTGGTTTCAATATCTTTGCAAACTTTGTTTATTGTTTCCTCAAAGTCAGATGGAAATTGATAATCTTGGTCGATAGTTTGTGTGGTTGGAGAAGGTTTGCCTTTAAAGAATGATTTTATGTAGTTATGATGATGATAGCCATAGTTGCCGACAAAAATAAAAAGGCCAATCTGATGCGCGTGGGCTTTGAGCCATAAAGCTGCCATGTATCTTTTGGAATGAATGTCCTCTCAGAAATAAAAAATAAAAATTTTTGAATGCTTGGGATTAAGGATTATTTCACAGTGTAGCATAAGTCATTCTGCCAATGTTGTTGGAAATAATTAGTTCTGTGAACCTAACAAAGTGTACAGACCCAGTAGAAGATCACAACTGACATTTCGTAAGGAAAGTGACTAGGTTTGATTCATTTTCATTGAAATAAATGAAGTGAAAATTGGCATCATAAAAAGTTTGCTTAGCATTTAGCTGCGTTTTAACACTTAAATAAAAGATTAACGTATTAGGATTCGTACTTATATATGTGCTTTCCGAGAGAGTCAAATAAATAAAAGTTGGATAAATTGCATTTCTCTTCAATTTCAAATGGAATAGAGACAAATCACCGGAATTCCTCTGTCTCATTTTAAAAAGGAGCAATACCGATCCAAGAGAGAAGTCAGACAGTTCATTTTCCCGAGGGATGAAAGTTCTTGTTGAATTAGAGTTCACTTTCATCATCTACGACCACCTGTAGCTAGTGAGGTGATCTCTAAAGAACAAGTAATAATCTGCAAACTTCATTTATTTATTTGCTTGGTTTTTAGCACTATTGCAGCCAGAAATATGCAAATATATTCAGGACTTGGTGCATTTCAATAAAACTTGTATCTGAGTTAATTTCCAAAATAAGATTACATGGCAGAAGTTGAAGGCAGAAAAGACAGAGCAGTCCGTAAGTACACCTACAGAGGACTTCAGCTCGAGGACCTTATGGCTTTGAAGAACGAAAAGCTCACTGAGCTCTTTTCCGCAAGACAAAGAAGAAGATTCGGCAGAGGTCTCAGACACAAATACCAAAGATTCATCATTAAATTGAGAAAGGCTAAGAAGAACCTTCAACCTGGTGAAAAGCCAAAGATTGTTAAGACTCACTTGAGAAACGCCATCATTCTCCCAGAGATGGTCGGCTCAATCGTCGGTATCCACACCGGAAAAGAATTCGCAGCTGTTGAAATCAAATTCGATATGATTGGACGATACCTCGGTGAGTTCGGTATCACCTATAAACCAACAACCCACGGTAAGCCTGGTGTCGGTGCCACCAAGGGTTCCGCTCACACTGCCCTCAAATAAACGAACGTGGCGTGTTTTCTATTTTGCAAAGAGGGAAAGAACGTGTTGGCTATCTATCATGTTCCCTTTTCTGCAATTGGCTTGTGCTTATGCATTAAACAAGAAATTTAGCCACTTAGGAAAAAATTCAGATTCACAGCTAGATTTTTGTCGAGTTGCCGTTGCTCCTTCATATGTTTCGACTGAGTTTATGTAAGCACAAGTAAATCAAGCGATCATGCATTATAAAAAAACTATATTTGCCGAGATCAATAGTCTAATGAGCTGAAACATGATGAAATTTCACCCTTGTGAAATTTTTAGGAGATAGGAAATTCAAAATTCACTTAAACTTATTATTAAGCAATAAAACAGCAAAGAGCCGAGGCAAACATTGAAGTATGAAGAGAATAGACAATTTCGACAATGTTACTTTCGGCAAGAGGAGAAAATTCAGAGAGGAGGACCCGCTCCCTCTGAATCCAAAGGGAAAAAAGCCTTGGAAGACGATTTTGATTGTAAAATTTCGTGTTAAAATGATACAGTAAACTCATCTATCCAAATAGTCTGTCTTTTTGACTCTGGTCGGAGCTCTTTTCCTTTATACTGGATATACAAGATGGGGAGACGAAAACCATAAAAATTTTACTGATGTTCTTCCGTTTTTCCTGATGGCAGGTTTACGTAAGCTAATTCTAGAATATCGATTGGAAACTTTACTGAAATGCACATAGTTTTAATCCCAGGAATTTATCACGTTGTATTGATTGCAATTGTCGCTGCTGGAGTCGAAGGATACTCATATGACATGCTTCCGAGCCTTGACGAATGATGAGACTAAAAACATAGAGACTTATTTACGTGTTTGTGTGCACTAAACAATCCTTGTTTTTTTGTTTTTTCCAAGCATTTCATTTACCTGAGAACACGAGTGCATGCTACAATAGCTATCAGCAAATTTTTTGAATATTTTGATGGTGGATACTTCGATGAAATGACATTCCTCCGCAAATGATTTTCTTTTTGGATGATATTTAAGAAAAAATTAGGAATAACGCAGGCACTTGAAGCATTATTTTCTTCTAAGCATTCGATCTTATAAATCTTCTCTAATGCATCAAGATTTATCAGCAGAGAATTATAAATTATGATAGTTAGACGACCTGAAATCGATAGATCATAGATATTTCAGTTAGTAGCTTATCAGATGTGTCTTCCAAGGAGTTCTCTTGAGAAATCGGGCTTCACTTTTCAGGGAAATGGTAGTTTGAAACTCTTGAAGTGGTTATATTTTATTTGCATGACAATAAACAAAAAAACAGAAAGATTTTAAAAACAGGAGTAATAAAACTTCAAATGAGAGATGCTATCGAACCACGTGAGGACTATGCATATTCTTATGGTAACTCTGTGAAAAACAAACATGCCTTGAGCTATTTATAGTACATGCATCCTCAAACGGGCTGATGCTCTATGGAACTCCTTCACTTGGTGATCACAAATTCCAATTTCTGTTTTCTTACATGCCAACAGCATTAGCAAGAAGCATCCTAAACTCCCAATACAAATACTTCGTGTTTTCAGATGAAATAGGTTCAAACTACCACGCTTTCTCAAGTGGTTGACTCAAACTACTTTAAAACTAGAGAAAGAAGGCTTTTTTACTGTTATTCCCAGACCGGTTGATGCGCACAGCAGCGAAACTGTTAAAATTCCTAAAATATGTATGGATTCGATATTACAAGAGGCTGTAATTATATTATCTAGACAAAAAATATTCTCTCAGGTCAATCGATCATTTGATAACTACGGAAATTTTCGATAGAACGCTTCGTGTGAGAGTTTTGTAATGATGCAAATAAGCTAATATTCTGTTTCTATAGAATGAAGGACTCATTCTCAGATCTGTCAATCTGGTTATTTTCAAAGGTATAGACAACACGCCATTGCATTCTTGACAAAATTTTCCCAAAAAGTTTACGATACTGATACTTATCGCAATTATTACTTCCAAATACCGGAGGTAGGAGTTTATTCATATAGGAGCAGTTATAAAAGCAATTTGCCGTTTGGTCTAGTTGGTGCATAAGATGACTCATGCATTTGATAAAGAAGAATATTGCAATCGACTGCAGCAATGGATTGATTTAGGATGGCACCCAAATATTGTCAGGGCTATGATGATCAAAGAAGTTGACGATGGTCAGTTTGGGCTAATTACAGACGCTTTTCATACAGCAACTTTAAGAGGTATTAAAACCACCACATCCTGCCTCGTGTGATAAATCTCCTTTCTCGAATTGATAGACTGGATAAATGAAGGGAAAGGATATCTTTATGAAGATTTCCCCTATACCTCGACACGAAGGCTATTAAACGTGTTGTTGCAGATCGCATTGGGTAATTTATATCATACAAAGAGAAAAATTATTTTGTTGGTCTCCGTTTCTGGTAGGTTTAACTCACATACATGATAAAATGACAGTTCATCACGATCTGAAGCCGTAGCATTTTCCTTACGGTTATTTCATCTAATGCGATTTGGTGATAGAGAAAATATATACATTCATGAGGCAGAAAATGTGAAAATCGGAGGACTCTTCTTATTCTCTCCCCGAAGGTTTCAGGTGATGAAGAACAAGTCGCCTTTTGTTGGCGGATCACCTGAGTACTGGAGCACAGAGCAAGGAGCGATTTTTGACACTATGAGAGACTCGATTAAAGACCCCAGGACTTATAGCGGATTTATTAACACGTTGCCGCATATAACGGAAAAAGTACCCAGAGTTGTTTTTTCCAGCCAAGTTATCGATTTGTGATTAGGCGGATATTTATTCTTTCGGTTTGATCATCATGGAGATCCTGGATGGCAAGAGAAAATGGGTTCGAGGAGATAGAATTGAGGCGTGGGTTTCAGAATGGGTAGAAAATGTGCAAGAGAAGCAGGATGCAGAGAAAAAGTTCCTCATTATAGTGACTAAGTCGCTTCGAGCCTTGGCAATCCAATGTCTTTCCCAAAAGTTATCTTTCTTTCGTTGAAAAGAACTAACGTATCGGCTAGATCAGATGAGCGACCTAGCGCTCACGAAATTGCGCATACGATCTTGGATCTGTATCTCAAGAGGTTCGAGTCTCCTGCTGAGAGACTCTGGCAAAGATACGTAATCTGCTAGTTGCTACAGCAAATCAGAGTAATTTTTAACGAAATATTAGATCGAGCCTGTCGAAAATGACTGCGACAGTCTTAATAATATGGCTGTGTCTTACTTCCGTAGAGAGAGGTACGAAGAGTGCTTAAAGTTTTGGGATAAAGGTAAATTTTGTCGAAAATACAAGCGTGGCTATCAACACACGATAATAAATTTACCCTCTGCAGCTATCAGCCTTGATTCCAATCACACTCCAAGTATTTACAATGCAGGACTAACACGAGCTTTAAGGAACGATAGCAACACCCATCTAACTATCAGGTACTTTGCTAGATTGAAAACGAGAGTAATACTTAAACAAATCAAGGCATTTATATTGCTGTCCAGAGACATTGGAGAGAAACTACTTCCTTACGCTACTTTACATCAACGAGGGAAGATTTCGAGGTAATAATAAGACTACCATAGCAAGGTTTTATTAATATGGGCTATATAATGAACAAACAGTGTTATTCCATCCACTCGTCCAGGATGCCAACATGCTTCAAGAAGAAGCGATGAAATTGAGACTGGAAGATTTTCAGGAGAGATACAAAGCAATGGCTAAAAGGGAATATTCCGAGAGATTTAGGTTCTTCCAGGTAAGCAGAGCGCTCTCTTTAGATTTAATCTATCATAGATGACACCCGCGAAACTGATAGCGTTTGCAGGTCAAACCAGGCTCTTTGCTTACATTACAATGCAAAACGTACCTGTGCTTTCAATCTGGAATGTCGAAGACTTTAACGAGCCGAAGATAGCTGTTTTAACGGTATTCCTTTGGTATTATGTGGGCTTCGAGCTAATTTCTTTCATCCAGCTTGAGATTCCTGACAATCGGGCGGTATACCCTTATAACCTTGCGATTGGATCATCGCAGAAAGTATTTGCGTTTTGTATGGAGATCAATATCTATGTCTATTCGTATTTCCCTCATCAAAACGCCATCAAATTCGAGAGTACATTAAAGGTAAAATAGTCACTCTAACGATAGATTTATGTAATGAAACAACTTTAGGGCCATCAATCGAGAATACAGACAATGTCCTTCGATAACTCAAATAAAAGGCTGGCTTCTGGAGGAACTGATAACATCGTACGATTGTGGGATTGTTTGGAGGGAACATGCTTTCGACTATTTAGAGTACTTCTTAGCCAATTTACTTTCCGAAATGCTGACCCAACCAAATTGCTTTAGGGACACACCTCTCCAATTACATATCTGTGTTTCACGCCTGATGACGAGTTCATTGCTTCAGCAAGCGAAGATTGCAAGATCGTCATCTGGGACATTTACACCGGCGAAGAAATGCATACTGTTAATGTAACTATTTGTCATCAGAATGAGATTATATACCAATGATTTTTTTGCTAGAGTTCAGCTGGTCCTGTCAGATGCCTAGCACTCGACATCGATCTCAAAATGCTGATCTGCGCTTGCTACAACCAGACTCTGCTTCACGTATGGGACCTTACATTGAATAAAATCACTCTCCGCTTGGATGTACTAAGAATCTCCTTTCTTGGCTGCGCTAACACGAAATTAGGGGCATTGGCAAATTTGCAGAGGCATCGAAATCTCTCATCAGAGAAAGCTGCTCCTGTCGTATTCAGGGGATGGGACGATTAGAATCTGGAGTCTTAAGACAGGGAATTGCTTAGTTACTTTGGTATATCTTGGGCCTAGATCTGCCTTATGTGTTGTATTGCAATCAAGGGCCCGTACTCAGGTATTTTAACTGCGAAGTTTTCAGGGAAGGACGACGAAATTATCTTTGTCGATGAAGATTTGAGGATAAGGACAATCACTTTTGTTGCTAATGCCGAGCTCAATGGCAACGAGTTGAGCGTCCTTGTCAAACCATGTGAGACAATAACAAACGTCGAGCATTATTTTTCCAACGAATTCATTTATAAGGATAGCCTGGACGAATTGGCTAGGGCAGTTTCACCAATCGTTGATCTTGAATTAATCTTCTGTATGATATAGAATTTTAGGAAGCTGTTGAACCAAAGCAGCAGCACTTTGATCGACAACGTGTTTAAGATCGCCGAGAAAATTAAGACTACAACGAATCTTTACCGCAGAGAGGAAATCAGGAAAATTTTCTATGAACTGAATTCCCTGAAATACCAGTATCAAGGCTTAAATATGGTGAATCTTTACATGGAAGCTTACACATTCCCGAAGCCATACCATGACCGATCTAACATCAGTTGCTTTGCGTTAAACAAATCGAGGAGTATGCTTGCTATTGGAGAAACTGATGGAAAGATCAAAGTTTTTAAAATCGCAACCCACACACTCATTAAAACGCTCAAGGTGAGTGACTTATTGTATTTTATTTCATTCTGGGGATAACCATAGACAAACCGCAGTTCGAACGTGATTTCCCTTGCTTTTTCCCCCGATGACTCGCTGCTCATTGAATCTAACAGTGCCGAAAACTCGATTAGGATCTGGTCTTTGGAATCAGGAAGCGTTCAGCATGAGCATGTATTTATTTTGTTGTTTCTATTGCATAAAATTGACGATTTTCTTTGGTGTAGAACATCCACGGGGCTTATGCAATGAACGTTGGAATCATCCAAAACAACAAAACCATGGTGTCCTGCGGACAAGATTCTCAAATAGTGCTGTTCGATACCAAACTTCGAGAAGCCAGCCGCAAGAGGATGGTAAGACAAAACCAAAACGACCTGTCAGAGTGTTCTAACAATGATATTATTCTTCAGAGCATCAATAAAACTGAGAGCTATACTGCTATGGCGATAAGCGAAGACAATAAAACACTTTTCACAGGCAGTTCGGATCATATCATCCGAATGTGGGATATCGCAAGCAAATGTCGAGTCAAGTCCCTTCATGGACACTCAGACATCATTATTGGCTTACATATCGATAAAGAAAGCAATACGCTAACTTCAGTTAGTCTCGATAATACTATCCGCTTTTGGAGTCTAATGTCTTATCGCTGCGACAAAATAATGCAGGTAAATTGATTTCGGATGATGAGTGCGTGAATCATCTCAATAAACTAGCTGCCTCATTATCACATACGGTATTTCGATGTAATGCAGTTGGATAGACTCGCCCTTATGACTTTCCATAATTCAATCGTTGTAATCGTTGACCTGAAAGAATTAGAAGTCAGATGGACTCTTATGGTAAATTCTCTTTCGTTGAAACTATTCTCTAAGCCTTGTGTATCTATAGCCAATGGAGGAAGTCATAGGAGCGGTCTGGTACAGATATCCATCAAAAATTTTGCTGATAACCACTATTTATGCGAAAATAATTGATATTTTTTGGAAGTATGCCTGAGTCGTTATACATCAATATTCAATAAAAACTTTATTTACTAATCATTGAAATATAAATTCAGTTTTTTTACTAACTTAGCGCAATATCCTGGTAGCCATGCCTAGTAGAATTCTAAACTTTTTCCAGCATCCTTCTATATAAAGAGCGAGATCGCCCATGTTATACTGCTGAAACACCTCAAATTTCGTCATTGTTTGCAGGCCTTGAGGGAATCTGGAGAGATCCTCCTTGAATTCTTCATGCAACAGCTCTAATTGCTCAGAACTGTCCTTCATCCCTTCGATTTTTTCTCTGAAGAGCTCGTAACTCTCCAGCAGATTGAGCATTGAGCTCACGTAATCGTAATAAAAGATAGCAGTGTTAAACAGTGCTCCAGGAACGAAATTTAACGCTGCCTTGCCTTGGAACTTCGTATTGAATCTGGAAGACATATTTAAACTGATCAGCTTTATGTCCTTGCCCAGCTGCCCTGCTTTTTTCTCTTTGGCTGGTCCTTGCTCTTTGGAGAGCCAATTCTGAGCAGCTGTTACTACGGGAGATTTTGGATCGTAGCCTTTCGTGTAATGCTGATTCGTGATCGCAGGAATCAAGCGATGAACTAATTTTTCAAAGTATATTCTATCTGCATGAGGGTCACAGTGCATTTCTGTGAACGCGTGCTCCTGCCAAGCCTGAGATTTGCTGTCCTCAGCTTTAGGGAATCTCACTGCGCAGCAGCTCTGGAATTCATCCAATGACAAATTGCATTCGATTGTATTAATCTGATTGAGCTTCATGGACGTCACGAATTGGTCGAGCTCCTGAGCTCGATGTTCCATTAGTTGATCCATAAACAGGTGCAGAATGATATCGATTCTAACATATTTATGCTCTCCTTCGACACGGTCTTTCGGCTGCCCCGTCTGGTTCTCCTGTCTCTCTTCTTCGACTCTGAGATAGAGATCGTTACCTAATTTCTCATCGAATTTTTCTTCTAATTTCCTGATTTTCTCTGGCTCGAATTTCTCGTCTAAAGCCATTTGATTCATCGTTTGCCTGGCGACATCAACAGGAATTAAATCGCTCCCTTCGAATAAGGTACTTGGCAAGAAAGGACCATAGATCTCGGGAGGATTCGTGTTGTGTTTGATAAATAAGCACATTTTGAAATACAACCATTGCGCTTCAATGGACTGATAATAGGCGTCTTTTACAAACTTCAACGCTTGATTCTTTCTTTCAATGTCATCGATTGGTTTTTTAGAGTTTCCTTCATTTTCTTTGGGTTTTTCGTCATCGATTCCGCAGAGAAGACAAAATAGTTTCAATCGATGGCTCTCAGGAGCGCCTAGTCTCGCGTTGTAGATCAAGTCTCTGAGTAGAGTGTCACAGACTGAATAAATCCCAAATCGCTTAAAGCACCATTGGACAAGGAACTCCTTCAGGGTCTTGCGAGGACGCCTCTCATAATCATCGCATAAATCACTTATCAATTTATCGCTGTAGATCAGCGTCACAGCGCTATGGATCCATAAATTCGATTGAATTCCTCCATTTATTGGCCCTTTTAGATTGACTATCTCTGGCAGGCTCAGCGCTCTTGGAGCCTCTCTTCTCTCTGAATACAGATTCACGCCTACTCCTATATCCTTTGTTTTTGTGCGCTGGATATCGGGGTTTTGCTGATAAATAGTCAATTCGCTTTTAGTTTTTTTGTATTTATCCTCATACGTCTTAACTTTCTCATGCAACTCCTTGAGCTTGTTTTCTAAATCCACGACTTTTAGCTGATAATGCTTCTCTTTGAATAGAGGCAATGAGAGGTCCTGTACATTCGCCTCGGATTTTTGACGTTCAAAATGCTTCTTGATCAATTCCAAGTTATCCTCTCGGAATTTGGATATTTCAGTCTTGCTGTTCTCGAGTAGGACTTTATTCTCTTCAACCAGCCTGTCGCAGTTGAATTTGAGCCGATCAATGGTGCCTGTCATGTCTTTCATCGCAGATTCTAATTCTTCAAACACCTCAATCAATTTTGTATCGTAATTTTTCTTAAGTTTCGTGCGGATTTTGAACTCGTTAATTTCCTCTGAAATTTCAAACATTTTCTGAGCCTTATCAAAGCCTTCTTTGGTAATCCCATCAACGCGATGGAAATTGCAATATTCTACCAACGCACGCAATGCCCCGCAGATGTCCATATCGGCTTTCATAGCCCTTTCTCTCATCGATTTGATTCTGGTGGTTCTTTCAATGCTCTGAATTATCGCATTCTCATAGACGTTTGCGATCTTTGAGAGCTCCAACTTCATTACTTTATTCAAATCGTCTTGAATTCTATTGCCTTGCACGCCTGAGCCTCTGCGATCCAGGATAGACATAATGTTTTGTACCCGAAGCGATTGGATATCCAGCACCTGTCTCCAATTATTGTTTGCAACATGAGCTTGTATTTGCTCGTCGTACTTTTGCTCTATGATGTTTTTTATTTCATTGGTGAAGTCTCCCAAATTCTCGTAGACTTCAGAAACGCTCATCGTTCGAGTCGCATGAGGCTTCACAACGAACGGCAGCGAGCGGTTCCCATCGGATGGACTTGTAGGAACGTAGTTTTTCCTTCTTTCAGAGGTTTGACTGATGTTGTTTTGCTGTTCATTG
>ENA-UOTX01000615-UOTX01000615.1-compost-metagenome-genome-assembly--contig:-NODE-615-length-35536-cov-27.562932_pt1 | contig 35536 bp, 22 predicted proteins | sample MGYA00238143_ERZ746982 | MGnify/ENA primary metagenome ERZ746982 (study PRJEB28758, sample SAMN06268862) | compost metagenome | isolation source: single cell | place: USA: California, Emeryville, Joint... | reverse complement strand
AATCTTGTCCCTCTGAAGTTTATGTAAAATAAGAATAATTTATTTTTGAAGGTTTTATTTTTCGAGGCTTTGTTAGAGGATTGAGGCTGAGTTTTTAATCACTTCTTAGCAAATAATAGATGATCCACTGCCCTTGGAAAACTGATCTGATTTCGAAAGAATGACTAATTCATAATAAATAATAAACTTGCTTCTTTTTGCCGAGTTTAAAGAAGCCTATCAAGTGGGCAATGTGATTAATAATTTCTAATGAGATCTTGTACTCTATGGAATGTTGTTGAGTATCTGATGGATTTGGAGTCTCAGGAAGATTCCGATCTCGTCTTAATTGAGATCATAAATATTATAGCAGAACTATGGTGTTTGTTCATATTTCCATTGCATGCTTTTTATACAGTTTGCTTAGGAAACTCCCGAGTCTCCACTACCATGATTTGTTAACGAGGCGCTTTTGATAGCGCTAATCATCATAGTACATGAATTTATATAATAGGATCGTGACCTCATATCCGCAGTAGGACGTACAAAAAGACGAACAAATTGCAAACAGCTCACCTTTTCGACCAAATAGAGACAAACTTTTTTCCAAGTAAAAACAAATCGCTCCAAAATGAGAGCTCATGAATAACAAGAAGTAAAAATCATGCCCGGCAAATCCCCGAGCCAGTTCGGAATTATTGCTAACTCCTAAATTAATGTATTTGATATGAACTAGCTAGCATCCGATAACTATTGAAGGCTCTCTCTCCACTTGCGAAGATTTTCGATCATTTTTACAAAGGTACAAGTTTTTTGAAGAGAGTATATAAATATCTATCTGAATATCCTCAGACTGCTAAAATATGTAACCAGACATCATTAGCTATTTCGTAAAAAAATAACGACAATACTGCCGTCGTATTAGCTGTGTCTAATCCACAACTTCTCCAAAAAAAAAAGCAGCAAAAGAGATAGTTGATTGGAAGAAGGGTCTACACTAGCTTTCTCTTTTCTGAAAATGGTGGAATTTATGGAATTGTTATTTTCATTTGAGAACTTAAATAAAAACAAGGCAAAAAAATTTTCAATTCTCACATTGGCAGAACAGATGTCAGGAGATTCTAAACTTAAGGAATACAACACGGACATGATAATGAAGGAGGAACTGAAGGATGAGGCTTTCTCACAGCGACAACCAAAGCTGATTCATGAGCAAACTCTAGATGTGCAGCTAAATAATTTATTTTGGGCATTCGTGAAGGGTGATTCCAACTATTCTATGAATTTGACACAAGAACGTACAAGGTACGTGATGAATTCCTTAAGAAAGCGTCTGCTCTAGGTTTCGCGGCGTTAACCACATTTTCGATCACAAACTATCTTTATGCTAAGTTGGTTCGAGAACGCAAAAATATTCACCCTGCTATGAAAATCGGAATTCTTGTCACTATTAACGTAATTCCTGGCAGTATTTTTGCATACAGGGGATACAAAATTTATGCTGACACTCAAGATTATCTTTTCAAGAAATACCTTGTGAATTAAATAAGCTCTATTTTTCATTGACTGTATATAGAAAAATAGAGAGAAGAAAGAGCTGTTTTGTAGACTGTTCCTCTCTCTTCATTTTGTATAACGCTGAAAACTATTAATAGAACGAATCCTTGCTTTTCAACAGATTAATTCGCTCATTTTTTTTAATAAATTTGTAATATAAATCTAATTTAGGATAAGGAAGTATGGCTAGTCAATTACGTTTTGACAACAAGGTAGCTATTGTTACCAATGTAGGAGAAGGTATCGGACAGCAATGCGCTGTAGCTTTCGCTTCAAGAGGAGCAAAGGTTGTCGTTCACGATCAGAATGCTGAAGCAGTCGATAAAGTAGTCAAAGAAATCAAAGCGAAAGGAGGAAATGTTGTTGCAGTTTCCGCTCCAACCGAGTCGGGTGATAAAATAGTAAAGACTGCAATGGATGCCTTTGGAAGAGTTGATATTATTGTTAATAATCCTGTGGGACTTCCTAAAGACCTTCCTTTCCACAAAATGACTAAACAAGATTGGGATGCAGCGATCAAAGCTCAAGCGAAAGCCACTTTCTCAGTTACCCACGCTGCTTGGAATATAATGAGAGACCAAGGATTCGGCAGAATTATCAATTTTTCTTCCTCTGGTGGTCTGTATGGCAACTTGGGGCAAGCTCACTACTCTGCTGCCAAGCTGGCTATTCATGGACTCACCCTATCACTAGCCAAAGAAGGCGAAAAAAGAAATATGCTCGTGAATACTGTTTCTCCTTTTGTTCCTCCAAAATTGATTGAAGGAGTCCTTAGTGAGGACATCTTAACTGGATTAAAAGGAGAGTACATTGTACCTTTGGTAGTTTTCCTCTCCCATGAAAGCTGCCAAGAAAATGGTTCACTTTTTGAAGCTGCTGGAGGCTTTGTTTCAAAATACAGATGGAATCGATCTGATGGAGTTGTTTTCGATCTTCCATTTACACCAGAAACGGTGCGAGATGAATGGGAAAGAGTTGGCGACTTCACAAAGAATGACGCTCCCACTGGAATGAATGATACATTCCCAAAAATTATGGGAAATGCTGAAAAGCTAAAAGCAATGAAAGCTCAAGAAACCCAAGCAAAACCAGCGCAAACAACAACTGCTACCACCACCACAGCACCAGCAGGAGGAAACACTCTCAAAACTGATAACACCTTCCAACTTATGAATGCCTACCTCGCCACCGGAGCTGGAAAGGATGTTATTGCAAAACTTCAATCTGTCTTCGGATTCGAAATCACTCCAAAGAAAGGTGAACCACCAGCAAGAATCTGGACCATTGATCTCAAGAATGGTAATGGATCAGTGAAGCTTGGAAAACCTGAGAATCCAGATGCCACTTTCACTATGACTGATGATGATATGGACCTCCTCACTCAAGGAAAACTCAACGGTCAAACTGCTTTCGTTCAAGTAAATTATGATAATTTGATTCTATATTAATATTTGTTAATTTATTGTAGGGAAAGATGAAGATTAAAGGCAACATGAAGAAAGCCAGCTCTTTCACCGCTGATCTCTTCCCAAAACCAACTCCTGAGAACTTTGCCAAATATCTTACCCCTAAACCAAAGTTATAAGTTTTAAATTTGCTTGTTTCACCCACCAAAGGAGAATTTAGTTATATTAAAATAGATTATAGCTGAATCGAACGTAGGCACATTTCTAAATATTTCATAAGCAAGCAAATGTCTTCTGCCATCTGTAGCGGTTATATTTTCGCTCCATTCATAACAGTAGTAATAAAAACGTTATATTGAGAACTTGAAATAACATTTAAATCAATTGATTTTTTGTTAGATGAAGAAAATTTGTTATGTCATGATATCCACATTATTTGGCAATTCGACCTCCTCTTCTCAGTATGGAAATTTGACTTTCTTTGAATTTTGTGAAGAATAATAATAAAGTCTCCAATTAGAGCTTTAGACCATTCCAACACATCTCGGGTCAGTTTAAGAATGAATTGTTAAAGGTAATTTTTCAATCTGTCACCCACTAAAACCATGAAGGTTGAAGAAATAATTTTTCGGGACGGTAGGCTGTTAAATTGAGCTCAGAGAGATAGTTAAATTCAAATTAATGAGCTCAAATAAGTTCTTCTGAATGATGGAAAAACTGATTAAATGGAAAGGATGGTGTTCTCCCCAGGTTTTTATTTATTCTTATAGTAGGTGACAACAATTGAATAAAATAGTTAGATTTAGATATGACATAAAAAGACTAATAAATCGCACTGTTCAATATTATACTTTGCTTTTCATGATTTTTCTTGAGATAGCTTGCTCTTGCAATTTCTAAAATCACAGCCGAGTGCTTAGTCCCTGTATTTAAAACCATATTGGAAAACACTCCATGTCTGTTTGTAATGACTTTGTCTTTGGTGCTTCTTACTAACAGCAAATATGGATGATCGAATTCTACAACTTTTCCTTTATCCAGAACCAGCACCTTATCATAATTAGCGATTGTTGAAAGTCTATGTGCAATGGTGAAAATCGTAGAACCTCTGAACTTCTCCATGATAAGTCTTTGAATAAAGTTGTCAGTTTCAAAGTCCACGTTAGCAGTTGCTTCGTCTAACACAACTATTTTGTTCTTTTGCAGCAGTGCTCTTGCGAAACAAATTAGCTGTTTTTGTCCCACTGAGAAAACCGATGACGAGTTATTCATATCAGTATCGAGCCCATGGGGTAACTTTTTCACGTATTCCCAAAGATTCGTTTCTTCGAGTGCTTTAATGATTTGCTCATCAGAATATTTTTTTAGAGGGTCTAAATTAGCTCGAACAGACCCCGAGAACACACACGGAATCTGGGGGATGATTGATATATTCTGTCGAAGTGTATGGAGCCCAAGTTTCATGGTGTCTTCGCCATCAATAACAATGCTGGAGTGTGGTGCTGTTTCTTTATCAATTTCAACCATCCGAAATAGAGCTTGGATGATTGAGCTTTTTCCAGCTCCAGTCCTTCCCACACATCCGATTTTTTCTCCAGGCTTGACAGAAAAGGTCAACCCTTTTAGAATATGATCCGTATTTTCACGATATCTTAGGTAGACATTATTGAAGTGGATCTCACCCTTTGACGGCCATGAACCCTTTGCAAGGACTTCTTTATCTCGAGGTAGTGTTAGTGCAGCTTCTTGAGGAAGGTGTGTATAGGCTTTTATCCTAGAAGCACTCGACATGAGCATGGTGTGCATGAGAATTTGTCTGATAGCCCATTGGATATACTCTGTGATCGAAATCAGATATGAACAAGCTAGACCAATCTGAGCCGGATTTAAGTTAGTGAATGCAAGAAGGACTGAAATTCCGATGCATGCGAAGATCCCAGAGAAGAAATCACAATAAAAGCCAAACGCTCTCGCAGTATCGTAGTAGTAGTTATAAGCTCTGCAGTTGCGATTTAATAGATTCGTAAAATCGCGAATAAATCGGTTTTTCTGTCCGTAGGCTCGGATAGAAACCACCCCTGACAATGTGAGACTGAACAAACTATAGACAGGACTTCGCGTAAGCAGTTCAAGATTTTTTCCTTCCATGATAGCTCTTCTGCATAGCCGCACAAGGGCACCATAAAATACAAATAGCAGCACTCCAGGAAGCAAGAGCCAAGGAATAATGATCCATACTGTGATCAGCAAAGAAATGAAGTAAAAGCTATCATCTAATAAATCGTTTTGCACCGAAACAAGTGATTGATCTAGAACACCAATGTCATTCGAAAATCGATTCAGGATTCTACCCGCTGGATTCGTGTCGAAAAACGCGACAACGGCAGTAATTACGGATTTTAAAGCGTTTTTATGCATTTTTTTGGAGGCGTTTAAGCTAACGTTCACAAAGATAACTTCTCTTGCAACCAGCGCAACAACCAACACACCGATGATGGTAGCTAAGACTATCATCGAAGTATTAGGTTCCCAATCTCCATCAGTCCAATAACCCAGAAACCAACCGTAGAGGACATTGAGTGTTTCAACGGCTGCGAGATTGATGAGTAATATGGCTACAGAAAAAATGCTGCCAGTGCTCTTGAGATAGTACGAATAAGCTTGGAATCCAACTCGGTTAGCACTCTCATCTTCTTCACTAGTAAGTTTGCCTTTGTCTTCTTTATGAAGATCGTCCTCGACAACCGCGTGCTCATCTCCTTCGTCTTCCTCACCGTCTTCATCTTCAGGCTTTTCTTTAATTTCTTCGATAGAGGCCTTAGATTCCGGTTTAGTTGTTCCTTCCGCTCGTTTTTCGGCATCTGCGAAATTCATAATAAATCCTAAGCTTCCAGCGTGAGGTGTAGCAATAAGCTGTTCTATATTAAGAGGTGCTCGTTGAGCAGTACGTCTTCTTTTCGCAGTGAGAAAGATACCTAATAGACTGCTATCATATTGTATTATATCGGCCAAGTTTCCTTCGATCTTTATTTTTCCATTCTCCAAAATAACAATTTTTTCAGCTTCTTTGGCAAAATGAACCTGATGTGTTGCCAGCAGAACCGTTTTCTCTCTAAGAATTCCTCGAATCACATTTTTGAATAAACTTTTTGCAACTTTTGCGTCTACAGCGCTTAAAGGATCATCCAATAAATATATATCAGCATCAGAATAAACAGCTCTTGCGAGAGATATTCTTGCTTTTTGGCCGCCTGAGAGATTGACGCCTCGCTCTCCTATTTCCGTCATATCTCCATCTGGAAAGGCCTTAAAATCATCAACGAGGCAGCAGGCTTCCACAACTTTGTTATATCTGTTTTCATTGTAAGGCCTTCCAAAGATAATATTGCTTTTAGCAGTACCCGGAAATGTAGCCACTTCTTGCTCAACATAGGCAAGTTTCCCATTATATCTCAAGTGTCCCGTGACTTTGGGTATTTCGTTGAAAAAAGCTTTCAATATCGTGGATTTACCACAACCTACTTTTCCAATTAAAGCGCAAAGAGTTCCCTTTTTGACCGTAAATGAAATTTTGGAGAGGGTAGGCTTTTCCGTGTCAGTAATTACTTCTTCCGTTGGTGTTGCTGCCATTGATGGAAAAATTCTTGATTTGAATATCTTTGCTTTTGGTTTTTTTTTCTTCTTGGAGTCACTGCTGCTGCCTTCTTTAGATTGATCTCCCCAATAGGCCGAAAAGTCTTCAAACTCAACTCGATTTTTAATTTTGACTGGAGCTTCTACTGGGGTTTTGGCTTCCATATCCAACTCGTCAAGATCAAGAATCTGAATTATCCTTGTGAAAATTAACCGAGCTTCAATGACGAATTTAAAGCCAACGTTGCAGAAATAGACTGTAGCTCCTCTTAGAAATGAAAGCATAATAATTGCCGAGTAAGCACGGTCTGTTGTCAGACTATTTCCATTCAAATGATAGGAGATAAATATGAGGAAGGTTCCAATAGCGGGAGCTAATTTAGAAAACATATGTCCTCCAAAATATTCAGCATAACTCAAATTTCGAAGTAACTTGATTTCTTTATCTCTTGCAGAACTAATCAGTTTTTTAAATTCCATATCCCAAGCATATATCTTCAGTAGACGAATATTTTCGATCATTTCATTCGTCAGTCTGATTCTTTCATCTGTGACATTGTTTTTCTGGTCTGTGTATTTCTCAATGAGCTTCGAGAATCTAGCCTGGATAGGCCAGCAAGCAAGCACGCAACCAACTCCAGGGAGGCAATGTACACCGAAGAGGCTCCAAAGCAAACCTAGAGATCCTGCCAGCACAAAAGGAGCAATTATCAGGTAAAAAATATATGTGAAACTATATTCAAACGAATTGAGATCGTTTGCTGCGATGTTGACGATTTTTCCAATGCTCACTTGGTTAATCGAATAAAAACTCAATGTATTTATTTTTCTATATATCAAGCCAATCAGGGCTGGCTTTAGCTGTCCAACCAAGCGAGATCCTTGAAAAAAGTTTTGATGGTTGGTATAAATTCCTGTGAATACGACAGCGAATAGAGCTCCGGCCCATTTATAAGCTGTTGCACGCTCTCCTGATTCAATATTCTGAAGTAAATGACTCAAAAAAAGAGTGAAAAGCATCTTGGAGGCATTATAGAGTATAACAGAGAGCTGAATGAAAAGGAGTTTCGGCCAGAACAAGTAAACAATGGGCCAAAACAGCGAACTCTTGGAATGCTTTTTTCGATACTGTTTATAGGAATTTTCAAGGATAAGTATCTTTTGATTAACTTCTTCTGTTGTTCCCAATAGAGGCACGTCGTTCATTGTAATAGGTTCGCTCGAGTGCCGCTTTCTGAGTTTACATATCTGTTTGAGTGCAAAAATGAAGTGGAGAATGTTTAAAAAAGATGCTTTTTCATAATGACTCGGAGTGTCAGTCATCTGCTCTTCTTGGATAGTGTCTCCTCTTGAGAGTCCAGGTGAGTTTTCACTAAGAGCAAAAACTGTCGGTGAAGCTGTCCTCTTCGGAATAATTTCGTTTGATTCAGTTTCTAAAACTACCGGGTGGCATTCTGGCTTTCTCTCGGTTACATTGTTACTTCGATCTGCAGAAGCCTGAAAGGTGGCACTCTCGATTTGTGAAAACTCATGAAATGCATGAGTTTCGTTCACAATGTTTTTTAATTCCATACTGAAATAAATTTTATAACCATACAGAACCTACAATATGCAAATTGTTTTTGGCAAAAAAACTAAATAGGAATTTTTTGTTTCCAAACGATAGATAAAAGAGGATTAAGCTTTTTGCTCTCAATTTCGAATAGTCTGCCTAAGGAATTCGAAAAAAGAGCTGCTCAGACGGAAAAAGAATAAATTTTCATGGACGCTTCACGTGAAACAAAAAGACTTTTAGAAGAAATCAATTTTGGTTAGTTTGATTAATATTTATACTAAAGAATTGTTAAATTGAGCTCGAGAACAATATTAGTTTGAAATTTGAGAACCGCGAACAAAAGATAATTGAGTTTAAAATAGGAGTCTTTCCAAAAGAGGTATCTCAGGGAAAGCTTCTGTTTCTCCCACAGATTCTTTACAAAAGAAGAACATCACAGGAAACATTGGACGACTATACAAACTGTGAAAAGAATTTCCGTGCCTATAATGAAGAGAGATTATGCGTCTTCTCTCTCTACTTAGAGCAATTAATAAAATATCAGCGAGAAGGTTTTTTAATCAAATAGAAGAATCTTGAAATTTATATTTGAAGTAAATTGCTTTAAAGATGAGTAAATTGAACTCATCAATCACTCCGGTAAATTTTTCCTCTTAAGCTCAGTAGCAATTAGCATACTCTCTCAAAATCTTATCGCTGGAAGGTCACGAATATGCAATTAATGATAGGGAGTCTGTCTGAATTGCTTAAATAATGATCAATATATTTGAATCCTTTATACAACGAATTTTTGAGTTGTTAGATGGTACTAAAATGAAAACGCCTCATAGTAGAGTTGAGACGAACCATCTTTAGCAAAATAACCGCATCATACTAGATTTGAGAGTAGCTTGACCTTGCTTGGATCTGATAAATCGATTTAATAAATTTTAATGGAAATCCCCACTTTCTGGAAAATGAATTCCCGAAATATGATGATATACGATTTGACTTTCATTGTGTTCCAAATTACTCCCATCATCATTGCTTTAAGGGCTGAGATTGGCATGGCAGCTAATTTTCGAGGCAATTATGGATGTAAGTTCGATTGATCAAAAACTCAAATTAGGCTCCTCGTAAAATTATTTTATTGTTCATGTCTTCGAAGAAAATTATGAAATGCAATTGTTGCTTTGAGAAAAAGAAAATGAGGTTACAGTTAAATCTAGGCACCTGTTCCATCGGTATTTGATTAGCATCTTTTTCTTCAGGAGCGGACGGTTTGGCACTTTGCTAGATTGAATTTTTTTGTATATTTTTAATAAAAGCTATGATGAGATAAAATATTGTAGAGAATGAATGCTCATATCTAAATATCTATCTTTAAATTGTCCCAGAGATGGCTTCTTCTTGGGAACAAAAAAACGAAAAGGATGAAGTATTCTAAATATTACTTAAAACAAAAAATTGTTGGCTTTGGATCAAAGATAATTTTCTCAGATTCCCATCGACTGCTTTATTAAATCCTCAAAACTGGTTTTTGGTTTCTCTTCCCCTTTGAGTTGACCGAAAATTTCTGGGTATTTCTTTCTAATATAATACAAAATATCCCACGATGCGCCTGTTGTGCTCCTAAAATTATTGTCATATAAAAAGTGATAGAATTTATTATACCTCGTATGTCCTTGTGCCTTTTGAACCAGAAGAGGGCCATCAGATTGATTCATCCTTTCTAATAAGTAACAAATCTAGAAAGGTAATTGATAAATTTATTCAGAGAGTGGAAAAAACAAATAATACTTTCTCAATATTTGAAGGTTGAGGCTCTAAGTATGGAATTTCGAATGCGCAGAGTGCCAATGCTTCAACAAATAAATGCTGGTCTATCAGCTCGTTCTCAGGTTGTCCAATGGTTTTGTTGTCTAGATTTCCTAGCACCAATCGAGATGAGCTCATGCTTCTTTTCATATTTGGACTATTGCCTGCGACTGTGTAAATTATTTTTTAAAAAAATCGAAATGGCCAGCTTACTGTGAGACTCATTTTGTTCAGCCGTAGAGTGTATCGCAGCTAGTGTATAGAAAAATGTCATGATACGGCTCTTGGGCAATATATCAGGAAAGATTGAAAAATCCTTGCAGAATTTTGTAAACCGTTCAAAGTTCATCAGTCCTTTCGAATCAGCATAGTGGACGAAATAAACAAGCATCGATTTGTGAACGAGACTCAAAAACTGAACCATTTCTTGGTCTCTGAGGAGTTCGACTAATAATTTAAGCGGTTGACCTCCTGTTGTACGCTGCTCATGCTGGGATCCACATATTAGTTGATCCAGTCTAAGAATATGATTTTCCAATAAAGCTTGCACAGCTTGCTCCAGCTCTAATTCAGGATATACTCTCTCTGCGATTTGTTCAATAGCGACGAGCCAGCTTTCAAACTCCAGTTTTCCATTGGCCACTACAAAGTTAGATTGATTTTTATACAGATGATTCTGAGGTCCAATGAATGGAGACTTGACCCCTTTATTGAAAGGTAAATTTTTCTCATTTAATTCGACCATTTGTCGATGTCCTGTCAGTTTCGAGAAAATTATATCTGCTTCCCAACCTTGCAGATTCCTATTTCCTATGTTTGAGGCGTTCATTCTTGAATTATCCACAATTCGATAAGAATAATCATCTACACTGGTGTCTTTGGTCTAAAAAAATATATTGAATTAAGATATCATTCAGACGATAATCCAAGATAACCTGCAGCAGTCCGCATTCTTTGAGCAACTTTTTAAACTTTATACTTTTCATACCCTTGGTATTGAGAGGCTCTCCAAATGTGCAATAATATTGATATATTCTCTGCAGAGATTCCATATATTTCTCGAAAATAGGAAGGAGTGATTCCCCAGCCCCGAATAAATTGTTTGAGGAAAGCTTGCGCAGTAAACGTGAAGATTTGTTCATTTCATCAAATCTATGATCTTCATTACTGAAGCGAGAGTTTGGATCTGGTGTAAGCGCCCGTCCACTTCGAGTAATTCCCCTCAGTCGACTTCGGTTTCCTAATCCTCCATCATCATCAGTTCTTTTGCTTGTGGGAAAATCTTCTATGATTTGACCATCATCCGGCAAGAAAATCTATTTTTATTAAAATGATTACTTATCATTCTGTTAGACTGAAGATATTATTTTTTACCTTCTGCAATATCTCTCTGGAGACAATTAGTGTATTCTTGCTGTGATGAGGGGTGCTCGTTTTCCTCTCAAAATTGAGCATACCAGAACTCAATTCCATTCTTTCTAATAACAGTGCAAACCGCTCGCTGTTTGAAAATTTTCTTGCATTGGGACCCAAAGCCTCGTTGTAAGCGATAATTGCGGTTCTAATCAAAAAGGCACAAAATTTGCTGAATGTAAATATCGTCCCGAAATCCCTTTCAAGGAAGGGAATTATGTTCACACAAGTAGGATTATAAGTTAGTTTTTCGAAAGGAGTATCCAGTACTTCAGTCCAGATTGTATAAGCAGTACTCTTTGTAATTAATGCCGGACAGATATCAAACTCGCGAAGAAATATGAAAAGAGCGTTTTCTGAGCGCTGCTTCACCACAGATTCTTGCTGACTGGTCTGACTTTCCCAAGGGAAATAGACTTGGAATATTTTTATGAGTGTGTTACTCACATGCTTAAGGATTAGAATTGCGTTCTCGTCAATTTCTTCATGGAGCTTCTCTTCATCAATTCCAAGTTCAGTTTCATTGTATATATTTTCATACAAAGGAAGCAGATGCTCGGCTAGCAGGTGATTCAAAGCTTCACCATCACTCCAAACTCCTCGATATTTCGCACGTGCTATCTTGGTAAGGAGCTGCAAAAACACATTGAATTCCATGTTAGGTTTGTGCTTGTTCTCTGCCACGAAAAGGAGATCCAATTTCTTTTGCGTCATGTTTGTATTATCACGAATTCCAGAATCTAGCATCATCTTATGAAATTTATTCGATTTAAGATAGGATGCATTGCACCGATCGCCAAACGTTGTATAGAATTGAAAAATTTTGCGGAGTTTCGATTTGATATCTTGCACGGTATCTGGCTGATATTTATTTTGATAATTGGAGGGGCTTTGCTTATTTTCGTGAGGGACATATTCTTTAGACGCCGATCTGTTGGCGACAGATTGATTCCCAAACTGTTTTGTTTGAGGACGAGATGGCATATCTTGGCTGCTAACTTGAGTCTTTGGGTTCTGCACAGGTTTATATTTATAATTATTGAATGCATTTTCATTTGTTTTTTGTGGAGAAGACTGCTGCCTTGATTTTGACTAAAGAATGTGATTAGCAACACCTTAACGACAGACGGAGGTTAAACCTGATTATTAGGAATTTGATATGTTTTAGAGGAGCGATCTCTGTGTTGACTTAATTCTTCTTGAAGGTTTCTTAGTTTCTTATCGATATCTTCGAAAGATTTCTTTAGATCCTTGCGGCTGTTCATATTCACAGCTAGTAAAATAACATGAAGATTTTTCAAAGAGGCCGAAGAAGTGTTAGATCTATACCTTCATGTTGATCCATGCTTGTGTAGTCAGGGTGATAAGACATCGTTGGAAGTATTGGGGTCTTTCTATTCGGTAAATTATTGATAATTTAAAATTTTCAAATCGAATGAAAAGAAATAAAGCATACAAAAAGAAGTGAGGTGATACTTAGGAGAGCTCAAATACCAATTGAAAGGTCAAATATTGAAAGCCATAGTAGGTTTAACAAGAACGAGACAACCAAATATGCTCTATGTCTCACCACGCTATTTTATTTAGAGTTAAAGACCTCTACTACTATCAAACTAAAATGAGTGCTATTACTTCTATTATTTCACTTCATCACGACTTTCTGACTCAAAACTTCATACTTAGGACCCAAAAAAAGTTCAAAATACCCTAAGAGTCAATATATTCTTGTTGGTTCTGGTACAGCCGTTTTTGTCACATATTTGTACACAAAATTGTCGCTTTTCGTAACAGAAGAGGTATTTTTAGTAGTCGTGATTAAATCGTTTATTTAGATCACATCTGTTCTCTGCTTTGGAGATCTTTCGAGGTACTAAGTATAAATACTCTTTAGACAAAGGAATTGTTAGCTTAACTCTAGAGTCTTTGAGAGCTGAAATTTGATCCTTGGTTAATTCTTTGTCACATGGCCCTTTATATAATTCGGATAATACAATTTCCATATTGGCTAATCGGAACTTTGATAGATCTTTATTTTTGGTTCTCAATAGAACCAATCTTTAATTTAAAAAAGCACTTTGGAAACAGTCACTGAAGGAAAAGTTATCAAACAAAATAAAAAATTGCAAACAACATCAGGGTCCTATGGGAAACTGCAGCCGTAAAAATAATATTTCACGCATTCCAGCTCCTATGCATTGCCCAAGGTGCAATATGTATTTCTCATCTCAAACCAATCATACAGTGGTAAATTTCATCTTTTAAATGATTCGGAGGACATATTAACACCTTCGTATTATTATTTTAGTTGAATAACCACCTCAGTTCCTGTCTAAGCAATCTAGAAGATGTAAACCTGGTGAATTCGTGGACTTTTTCACAAATGAATACACCCCAAGTATTAGGCAAAGCGAATTGTAAGCTCTCAGTACATAAATTCACACTAAAACATTCAATTTCATTCCTCAAGCTAAATTACAGACACCTGAACCATTTGTGTGGATTAAAACTGTATCCACAGAAAATAAACCTGTCTGGCAAAAGCAAAAATCAACGGGAGGTATATGGGTCTTCTCAAGCTCAAAATTTAAGCTTCTGTTGTAATAGGAGCTGGAGAAGAGTTTCTTGAAACTCTCTCTTTGAAGCAAATTGCAAACCTCGGATTTGAAGATAAAAGCAAATGGTTTAAGAACGGACTAGAACTATTGAGAATCCATTGGACACAGGGAGCAGATTATCTTCGAATCGATAGGACAGAAATATTAAAGAGCTCCTTGAAAGCTATTCAAGGGTGTAACCTATTTAAGGTATTGTTTTAGGTCGCTTCATTGATTTTTAGAACCCTTCAAAATAAGGAAGTAAAGGTGGAATTTAACGGAGATGAGAAAGTGAATGATGCTGGAGGGCTGCTGAGAGAATGGATGAGTTTAACTATTAAAGAATTGGTCAACCCTAATTTAGGTAATAACTATCTAACTTACTGTTTGCCTCACAATAAATTGTCAATATCTAGGTTTATTTGTGAGAACTGACACTGAATATGTTTGCTATATGATAAATCCAAAAATTCCTGACAATGAAGAGGCACTTGAGTTGTATGAATTCGCTGGTAAAGTTGTGGGAAAGGCTATTTTTGAGAGAATCACTCTCGACATTATTTTTGACAACTGCCTTCTCCGAGCGATAGCCGGCCAACAACCCTCTTTGGATGATTTAAAATTCCTCGATACTCCAGTAAAATTGTACAATATTTTATCATTTAATGAGGTCTCATATCTAGCTCTACAATTCACTCGTTTTCCTTCAGCATAATACGATAGGAGGGTCTGATTTATTCCAGGAATATTTCGTTGTTCCTGATAGAGGAGACAAAGTTATTGAGCTCTGCCATGGAGGAGTCCAGAAACTTGTTACCGATAAAAATAAGGGTGAATATATTGATCTACTGTAAAACTAATTCTTTTCGCATTCATCACTCTCAACCCACTTTTCTGATAAATCGTAGTGTAACTTGGTACGGAAAAGAGAGAGTCCAAAAAAAGCTATCAGCGTTCTTGAATGGTTTAGCCTCAGTATCTTTTTTCTTTTTAAACTATCCAATTAATCTATTTTAAAGTGCATTCCTCTGGAAACTCTATCCGTTTTTGAGCCGCGAGAACTCGAAATGATGATAAATGGCGTCCCTTTTATCGACACCGATGATTGGGAAACTTACTCCACATATAAAGGTTGCTTCAACAAAGACCACAAAGTTATCCGCTGGTTTTGGAAAATTGTAAAAGAAATGAGTCAGGACGACCTTGCCATACTACTTCAGTTTTGTACAGGCTCATCTCGTACACCTGTTGAAGGATTCAGGTAAATTCATAAACTGACTTTTTCTCTGTACGAACCTCATTTTCATGAAGAGCTCTCGAAAGTAACCGTGGATCTTATTCAATGTTTTGTATTGAGAGTACCTCATATAAAAAAGGCCCAGCACTCATTACAGCTCACACTTGTTTCAATCGGTTGGTTTTACCCTTATATCCTGATGAGGAAACCTTAAAAGAGGACCTCTATACAACCATTCGCTCGGATTTCAATGGAGTTTTTGGGCTCGACTAAATTCATACAAAAATTGAGTTCTTTCTGCTCCCAAAGAAGGAGCAGATAACTAACTACTCACTGCATATCTCTAACATACTTTTCTATTAATAAAACCAGCAATGAACAGATCTCCCAAACGGAGATAAAATATTTGGATCGCTCCTAACTTTAATGAATTATTGAATGTTGAATGTTGCATATAGAAGAAATTGATCGTGCTGTTTGATATTAATAAAGAACAGGGTAATATAAATTGCTTCCTGTTGCCTTCATCTATTTTATTTCATTTCATTATTCCACTTACATCCATTTATAATTTATCTATGTCCTTAAAACCAAGAAACAGCTTTCAATCAGAAAATACTGAATTCGTTTTTTTTGGAAGCTTCATGAAACACGAATTTAATGTTTATTGTTGATGAAGAATCCTCAAGGTTAAATGATAGTCTCATTAAGTATTTACACTTTGACATTAAACCTGTGAAGGACAATCCTATAAAAGAGTTCGCTCGCTTTCTCAATGGCCGCGTCGTCAAAGTTGAAATTTGGTTCGTGTAAATATGCTGAATCAGCGCTTCGTCCTGATGTTGGGAAGAAAAACACTCCGGGTAAATGTCGTGTGAAAAAGCTAAAATCTTCACTAGCCATGAGAGGTAAATCATCCTCTGAGACGTTCTCATCACCATAGACCTCTCTCGCTAGTTCTTTCACAATTTCTGTTTCTTTCAGTGAGTTTACTGTGGCTGGATAACGAGTAGTTAACTGAAGATCCAACTTTACATCATGCTTCTGGCAAATTTGTTCGCACATTTCTTGAAATTTTGCTTTGAACTCTAGTGTGAGAGCTTCATCAAATGATCGAAGTGTCCCCTTGATCTCGCATCTGTCATGAATCACATTAAAAGCTTCTCCACAGTGAAGATATGGCATTGAGCTCACAATTGTTTTCTTCTTTATGTGCTCGTCGTAGCTTCTTAGAAGCTCCCGATATCCTACATGAATATCGAGCGCTGCCTGAAGGGGATCTTTGGCCTTTTCTGGAGCACTTCCGTGTCCTCCTTTTCCAATGATCTTGCAAATAGTTATACTATGAAATCAGCGCTCTCAAATGATACTTACTGTGATCTCGATCCTTGTACTCTGACTCATAACCGGGCCTGATTTAACTAATAGCTTCCCTGTCGGTTTCACAGGAAGATTATGGGCACCATACACTTCATTAACCGTTTCCAAACAACCTTCTTGGATCATAAGGAACGCTCCACCGACGCCCTCTTCAGCAGGCTGGAATAAGAGCCGGATAGTCTTGTCTGATGGTATCAAAGATATCTTTTCCATGAGTTTGCTGGTAGCCCCTAGTACCCACGTACAATGTCCATCATGCCCACACATATGTGCTCGATCATCTCTTGTCGACTTATATTCGAACTCATTGATTTCCTAGCTCCAAACAATTAACGATGCAGTTTACGACAATGATCAAAACTTTCATGGGTAAGCAATCCATATCACCGCGAATTGCAACAACGTACGGATTTCCGCTCTAAATGAAAATTAGAGCTCGAATTTATCTGACTAAATAAATACCGGAGGAGCTTTTCCCTTGATATCGACGATGATTCCAGTTTTTGCTACTCTTCTGATTTGAGAGTCTTCAATACCGAGAGTTTTCAGGTATTCGATAATATTTTTGGACGTTTCGACTTCTTCATAAGCTAACTCTGGATATTTGTGCATGTGTTTTCTAAATTTAATGAGCCTCTCTAAATCAAAGAGCTTGGATTCTGCCATATCTTCTGAAGATTTATTTATTTCTAAATTAATAAAATTTCAGTGTTTTCTTGTGTATGCCAAAAATTATAGATCTTCTTCAGCAAATAGTTACGAGGTCCATATCTCGTACAAGATGTACACTATCAAAAATCGTGAGCGGAGAAGAGTAAAGAAAATTTAAACGTCATGTAAATGTAATATGCTAATTTCTTTGTACGAATTATGGCTGCAAATCCCTCTTCTAAGGAATTCAGAAATTCGGACTCATTTAGATATTTTCGTTTTCATTAATTCACAATACAAAAGCAACGCACAACGTGTCATGTCGTTAATTTCTGAAATTTATCTGGGACGGCTTTGAGTTGATTATGAATTTCAATCGGAGTTTTTGTTTGCATCAAAACCTAGAAAATTGTAACTTGTCCAACATTGTGTGGTCTGATTTCTGAAAGCAATTAAATATAAAGAATTACTCTTTATGTCTGTAATGAGCCTCACAAAAATAATAAAGAAGTTAATTGATAAACAGTTCTAACTGCCTGAGCGCTTTTCTCAATAAATATTAACGGTAAAATAAAAAATTGTGAGTATCTATCTGATAATAGTATGCCGGCTTCAATTCTTATTAACTCTTCTTCGAACAAAACTCAGTCTGATTGCCAGAAGGGATCAAACTTCATCGAAAAACATGGCTCAAACCCCCAAAATTTAACTTTGTTTCTTCGAGAAAAATCATTCCGCATCGAGCACAGTTCTTACATTAAATCGCCTCTCTTATTGTCATATGCTCAAGATTTTCATGGAAACAACGTAATAACTTCATTTACTTGCAATATTCATTAAAATTACCAGGAATGTAAGAAGACTCTTCCTGATTGGGCGAAAGTTGACACCCTGGAATACATTTTGGAGTATCTCAAACACGATCTATTGAGCAACAAAATCGACCCAACAAATTCAGAACTATTAAGTCAGCTTTTGAGGTTGAGCGATTTTTTGCAGATTGATAAACTTCAAGCTGCTCTACTTATTGAAACGATTATCCCGAACATAAATAATGAAAACTGCCTGCTGTTTCTCGCCCAAGCTTGTGAAAAGCGAAAATCCAACATCCAGTTGCCTGGGCCTTGGCTCTTACTTCTAAATAAATCCATGAGTTGTTTTGCAAAAAATTTTTTGTCTCGGTTGGAGAGTGACCGTAAAGTAGTTTTCGGATTACCAAAGAAGCTGATTGACCAAATAACGCAACGGGCTTTGAGGTTTGAGAAACCAGAAAATAGATGCAAAATTGTCAAATATTTGTTGGAAGCAACAGAAAACCACGATTGCCTACAATATCTGAAAGAACAAAAAATTAAAACGATTGAAAAGTATACTTCAGGTAAGCATCATATAAATTATTTACAAATATCTATTGAAGAAAGGAGAGGACAAAATGTCACAGCTTGGAGACTTCACACGTTACTTCAAGCAAAAACTTATGAGAGCGAGCCATTCTGGAGTGGAGGGTTTAAATGGAAGCTAATTTCAACAATTCATGGCTCTCGTCAAGGAAACGAGCAGAAACTAGATCTCTATCTGAAGCAGATGTGCAGTTCTACCTCCGATACACAAGAAAAAATGATGACCTCTCCCCTAAAAACGTCATTTGTTGACCTGGCTAACCGATCCCCGCGCTTTGAAAGCATATGTAATCAAAGTTGCAGAATAGAAACAGCCGAAAATCTGAATTTTGAGGGAATCTTAAGTTTTTGTTGTGAGATTTCTGTTGATGGAAAAGCCGTCAGCAACGAAGTGCAAATTTATAATTCGAGCACCACACATCTTCCAAAAATACACCTTCAAACTTTACATTTAGATACAGTCTCGGTCAGCAATGAAACGCAATTACAACTTTTCTTCAATTTCGACTTCATCCATTCTGCCTTGCTTGAAAATATTTTAGGGACCATACAAGTTCATAGCAAAAGTGACACAATAGACGCTTTATCAAGCAATGATATCCTGATAATTGTAAAGGGTCTTCCGAAAGAGTCACAAGCCCAAGGCTCAGGGCTAATGTTCGCGACAAGATGGCGTAATTCTTTTTATAAGTTTTAGTGATGGACTTTTTAATTTAAGTTAAGACACGAGTCACTCCGCTCTCTCAAACATACATTCAAGAACTCCTGGATTGTTTTGACTTGAAGTTGATTTACATTGATCAGTTAATAACTATAACATTGAAGTATAAGCAGTTGCTCGCTGGATACCCATACTTTTCTGCGCAGCTAGAAGAGCAAATAGCAAAAAAGAGACTCCTTTTACGTAAATGTTAATTCATTCTAATTTAGAAAAATTTCATAAACTAGGTTCCACGGTGAGTCCTAAAAGAACTAAAAAGCCAAACATCACATTAAGCATCAAGTCGTCGGATCAACCAATACTCTCACCCTCAAGTAATTTCAAGAAAATCGAAGAAAAATATAGAAATTCGCAATTAATTGGAAGAAAGAAAGCAACAACACAAATGAAAGCCAGCCTCTCGAGTCAGAACTTGAGAGGAGTATCAGACAAATTTTCGACTCCTAAGCGAGAATCAACCCGTAAGAAAATAGAAAATTTCGCCCCTGTCTTGCAAGAAAAGAAAATATCTGAAATTCTCTCAGCAACAATTTCGAAACTTGATAATGATCACAGAAATGATGATTATGATATGAAATCTGAAAAAAGGCGCGATTCCGAAGTAACTGTTGCCTTTGAAGACATTCAAGGCATTGACGAATTTGACAAATATAAGATTCCTATTAGCGATTATTCGGGATCTTATCAGTGCAAAACTCCTCTAAATGGGAACAGAAGTAGGGCTGCAAGTATCGGGCACATGAGTTCCCCGAAAAAAACTAAAACTGTAGCTAATCAAGTTTTTCATCAAGCAGTTCAAGCGAGTCCACTGTCCCAGCAGAAACGTTCTCATAAGCAAATTGATGAACCGCAGTTAGGGACCAATTGCTCTGCATTTAATAGTTTGAATCTTGAATATGGGAAGCAGTCTTTCAAGTATTCTATCCCCACCTTATCAAAGATTGGTGAAGGAGTTCCTTTATCTAAATTTCCTCAGAAAACAGATCGATCACAATCAATCCAGGATGTAGAATCATATAATATGAATGCTTCTATTGTCTTGGGCTCAGCTCACAAAAGAAACATCGGTTCGTCTAGGCAGCAAAGTTCAACCCTTGAAACCCAAAAACATTCTCAAAAACCTTCGAAGCAAAAAAAAACCCCAACTCTTGTTCGCATCTCCTTGGAGCCGACGGAGAATAATCAAAAACAACAGAAGATGCAAATTAAAAAGCAATTTCGTGATTACAATAAAAGTACTCGGACTCGACCAAGCAGACTTAATAGTATACCATCAAATCAAGATCTAGCTTCTGCGTTATCCTCAAATTTCCAAACACTATGCGATGATTCTACATCAGGCATAAGTTTAAATTCCACTATCATTGGGAATGAAGTTACAGAACAAGACCTTCGAATAAAAACTCCTCCGGTCTTGGAAGCTTCACCAAAAAAATTGACTCAAAGGCGGCCTAGTATAGTTGGAGGAAATGGACTAAAATCTAGTGATTTTACACCTCTTAATAGAAGTAGAGACTCAATAATCAACATGGAAGACAGTTTTTTCAATAAAGGTGGGCTTGAAACACCATGTCGAAGTCACATTTGTTTAGACTCTCGGAAACCCAAAAATTTCATCAGTAACTTATCATTTATATCTTTGAACTTCGAACACTTATGCAATCGGTTTATAGCTGCTGTTCTATTCGAAAACTTTGCTATCCCACTAAGTATCAGCCAAAAGGAGGAAGTTGTCCGTGCTCAAGCTCAACAGCGACTTGAAAGTAATTCATATTGCCTTTACCCTTCGTCTTATTCCTCTCAAACAGAATTAGCATTGTACAGCCATCATTACGCACGAACGAATTTTAGCAAACCATTTAACACCAAGTATTTGGCTCAGAAACTTGCAGAGGAGAAAAACAAGCGAAAAGCAGAACTCATGAAGAAATTAGATCTAAAACATTCCCAGCTAGATTCAGGCTCCAAACCGCAACTAATGAAATCGAAATAACAAAAGTCACTATATATAACTTATCCTGGACTGCTCCTGGTGGGCCTTATTTGTTAGAGCTATTTTCAATAGAATGAAATTCGTTTTCTCATTTTTTGTTGTTATTGCTGTTGGCACATTTGTGATAAAATATCATTAAGCTTTTTCTCAAAGTTCAAAGAGTTAACTATTTTTAAGCATTAAGCTCAAATGAATTGCAATTTCGCTTTCGATTCTCTCGTGTCAATTAATACATATAGAAAATCAAAGTCAAGGTTCCTAATCCTTCTTGGACGAAGAATACTACCATCTTGTTCTGACCTCCTCGGTTCTCAACATTGAGTCATAATTTTGAATTCTCTGAAAGAGTGTTATTTATTATCAAAATAGCGGCACAATAAACAATCATATTTCGAAAAAAATTTTTTTAAATCGATGATACAATCCAGCCCGCCACGAGATCAACAGTCAGAACATGATGATCTTTTCTCAAACCAATCATTAGATCTACAAACTTTTGAGTTGATAAAATGTCAGACACATCCTGCCTATCGTGTAGAGGCCTTTTCTGCCAAAGATACGTTGAAATCTGGTCTTCTGTGTATCAAATGTATCCTGAGTCCTGAAGTTTCTAAAGAGATACGAGGCGACTTGATTGCAATAAAGGACCTGATCTCTAAAAGCATTGGAAAAGGAGGCGTAGCATCAGCTCTGCGAAAGGCGCCAGATCCTTTCGATAAAAAATTTTTAGAATTTAGTCAAAGAGACTACATTGGCATATTTGATAGGCACGTTGAAACGCAAATGGACAAATTAGACAAGGAGATAGAACGTGTGAAGGAAGCTCTACTTAAATTAAGAGAGCAATTTGTGAAATTTTTTGAGAAGCAAGGTCAAGTTCTTAAAAGTAAAGACGAAGAACTTAAACAGAAAGCAATGCAATATTTCGAAGAGAAAGAAGAGCTCGAAAAACGAAACTTTGGATCTGTTAACGACATTCTTAGAGAGCTAAGTACGATTCAACAATTCGAAGATTATGAGAGGTTTATTCAGCTTCTATTTAAAAAATCCGCTCTTAGCCGAGGAGACGAAGATAATGCGTTATCCAAGAAATTACTTACCATGATGGAAGACTTGAGAATACAAGCATCGAATTTGAAAGGGATGCGAATAGACACACAAGTTTTGCAAGGTATGAAATCCGACAGTGTTTTGTCAGTCCCTAATCCTATTTTATTCATCAAGAAATTAGAGAAGGAATCGAGTCAATTAATATATTGGACAGAGCGACAGTTGTCGCTGGAGTTACTCCTCTAAATAAGAGCTTAGAAAGAACCCTTGAGAAGATACGAAAGGTAGAAAAGACTTCTCCAGTACAACTATTCGAAAGAAGAGGAAAAGATAGTGGCGAGAAAATGTCTCCTTATACAGATCGGGACCTTCAAAAGCCCTCAGCTCTTGCTCAAATTCTCAGAGAAAGATATGGAATTGATGGCGGAAAAAGATCAACACCTACTCAAGACAGAGATAATGGATACACAGGAAGGAAGCAAAATTATTCAGAGAAAGATAGATCTCCCGAAGCAGCTGAGGACAGACCTTTAGGAGGATACAAAATGTGGGAAACTTACACTCCGGCATCTTATCTTGCATCCAGATCTCATATTCAAGGCCGCACATCCACTGAGGCAAAGAAAACTCCCTACGAACCAAAATCACCTTATTATGCGAGTGACACGAAAAAGACTTCAACCCAAAGGATGATATCTGAGAGGGAAGGCTCCGATAACGAAGAGATCGAAGGAGAAAAACCGACTAGACGACTTCAACCCCAAGACAGATCGTTTAGTTTCCAAGCTGAGGGCATGGGGAAAAGCTCTCATAGAATGGATATAGAACGAGCACAAAAGCCATTGTATTCCCACACTCAGAGCCAGCAAACATTCTCGCAAGGCTCTCAGCAACTAAAATCAGACCCATATCGAAGGTCTTCGACCTCGCCTTATCAATTAGAGTCAGAAGCTGCTGACGAAGAGCTCCGAGCAAGCCCTAAATTTGCAAAAACGTCAGTCGATAAACAGCCTACTGGCTCGAAAACTGTTGAAAAAAAGAAAGAAGAACAAGGCAAGAGCCACTCTACTATAACTAAGAGTGGCAGCAAAGAAATCGGGAAGAGTACTCCTACAGCAGAGAGTTCTCGTGGAAGTCTCCTCAACCAATGGATAGATCAGAAAATCAACGGCTTTTTGATTTTCCAAAATACCCTAAGAGACCAAGCTGGACCGAACGTGGAGGATTTCACCAAATACTGCAGCGAAAAATGGTTCCATCTATCAAAACCAGAGCGAGACGAATACACTACTCTCGCTTTAAAGAGACGTGCAGAGTTAAAGCAAGAATTTGTTGATTTGACACTCGACACCTCAGACCTCAGCCAGCTGCAAGAATTGTTGGATCAAAGAATCAAAACTTTTAAGAAATGAGAAATTCTGCATTTATCAATAGCTTTCATAATGAATTTTTCAGTATTTGAGAGTTCTACAAAATTGTGAGTGTGCTAACTTGAAAAAACGAATTTTCCTTTGCTTATCATGAGAACTTGATGATTCCTGGATATCTGAGCAAATTCGTTCCATAGAATAAACCTCTCAACAATAGCCATCTAAATCAACAAGACTTGGTGTGTTTAGATTTTTGAAATTGTCTTTAACTTTGTTGATGAGGGTATATAGTCTTCAATGAGAAAAAGCGGCTCCTAACACCCATTCTTGCTTTTGGTTAGGGTTCAGAAGCTTTGCTATGGATTCTCACAATAATTTCTTTATAATATCAATCAACAGCTTTTGAAAGCAATATTTTAGCAATTCCTTCTGATTTTTATTCTGCCAGTGATAAGAGGCTTGGAAAAATGCTTTCGAACCCTTGAAGGCGGTTATCTAAATGGTGCTGCTATTAAACAAAAAATTGTCATATATTAGAAATTTCAATCAATTTTAGCAATAACTTTCGCGTTCGTAGCAGGATGAATATGTCTAGAGCCAGTTTGAGTCATGTTAAGCTAGGTCTCATTGTTGATTTCTAAAAAAAGAATTGAATTTTTTCCACATTGGAAATTAGGTTTTGTTTGAAACTTAAAATCAAAACTTAATCTCAAAGCTTGGGTCTCCATTTCTAAATTTAGATATCGGTCTTCTCAAAAAGCGCTTTGAACCTCGAAGAACAAAAAAATGTATAGAGAACTGGAAAAAACTGAGTTCGATACTAAATCCAAGCTTATTTCTGCCATTGCTTCTGAATATGTCTCAAAATTGAAAGCAAAGACAGAAAAGTCTCCAAAGAAGTCAAAACATGCACAAGCTTCGCTCGCTCTTTCGGAGAAGATAACATTTGCTGACATTACTGTCTGGTTCTACAAAAAAAATTGCCCCCAGAGCCTTGAAGAAGCGAAAAGCATCTGGGAAATCTTACCGGAAACGATCATTCAGAAACAAGAAGTGACTAATTACTTTCAAGTATACGCAGAGCGAATACTTGAGAAGCATAGCCAATACGTTCATTATAGCTCTCAATGCAAAAAATTAGAGACACTGATATCACAAACAACAAATTTTACCAGGGAGATTCGAAGTTTATTGCCTCAACTCGACAATTCATTTGAAAATGAGAGCAACTCCTCTATTCCTGAAAATTTTACGTTTGAAATTGTTTTGGCTTCCATTGACGACCAAGGTTTAGAGTCTCAGTTTCAAAGAAGCGATCTTTTAGGCCATCAAATAGAATTTTTATGCTCAGAAACAAACATGAAATCATCTATGACCCAAACGGTTGGCAGTAAAATAAAATTTCATCAAGAAAAGATCACATTGCAATTTGATCCCAAAAATGAATCTCTTGAGCTCAATCTCTGCGAAATTTATGGATGTGGCAATGAAGTTGCTGAATCCAGATGCATTGCTAGAAGAAACTTAGACTTATTTACAAATATAAACGAGTGGTATATAAGAGAAATCCTTGAGTATGCCCAAGTTGACCCAAAACAACTTGATTGTGATGACAAACTTGAAGAAACTGAATTTGAGTCTCTCAAGGAGAGATGGGAGAACTCACGAAAATTTGAGAGCTTTCTCTTAAAAAAGCAGAATATTTCGGAGTCTACGATTCGATCTAAACGGAAGAAAGTGTTAAAAAAATCTTCTTTGGACCAACAGCTCATTCAATTGAATATGTCAATCGAAATTCCAACAATAAATTCGGTCCAAGATTTTCAATCTTATTTAGCACTGTGTGACTTGAGAGCTGACTATCTAAGGGAGAAGCTTCGAAATGCAAGAGCACAGGCTTTGATCAATAAAAGATCAATATCCTTGCTACTCGCTCCTTTTGAAAATGTCAAATTCGATGAGAAAACTATTTTTTTTGAAGAAGCACCGAAGAAAACTCCAAAGCATGACTGCAAAATTTTTTAGAAATGCCTTTGTGAATTTCTAAACGGTTTTTGGTGCTTGAAGAGAAAATTCAGCTCCAATATTCGTCATGAATCGGCGAATGAAATAGATAACTTTTAGACTTACTTTTCAATGAAATAAACACCATTTTTCTTTGAATTTATTCTTGTCAGGTTCAATATAAATAATTTTATATCTCTACGAGTTTATTTTCTTGCCACTCATTCATCAAGATTTTCTAAAAAAACCTTTTTTCTTAGATCAAATTCACTAAAATAAATTGATATGACATTGGTGAGGAGCTCTGAAATTTTGCCTGTATGATCAAAAAATTGATTCATCAATAGCTACTATTTCATTTCGCAAAATTTTTAAGAAAAAAATGAATAAATGAAGAAGTATGAACTAAAGCTACACAATTTATAATTCTATAATAGTTTTTTTATAATAGTTCTTTTAAAGTTGGTTGAAAAGACGGAATTTCTGTGGGTTTTTTTGGTTTAGAGTGATAATTGATTTTTTGACAGATAGACTTTCACAATTTAACGTAGATGACATAAAGTATTTATATGTACGGCAACAAATATATATAGAACTGACGATAAAGTATGAAATTATGATTTTATAAATAAAGATAAGTAGTTTCTAAATTAAAATCCTGAAGAGCGGTCCTTCTGAAACGCACTTCGCGTTCAAATCATTCAAGGAGCTTGTCTATCTTTCGAAAAAGTTTCTACAAATTCTACAAATTGATGATTTTTCCTCGAGTTAGAACGGCTTCTTTCTCGAAAACCAATTTGTTGATATGATCGTCTTCCTCGTTGAAAACGATTAGGCTGATGTGGAATAAGATATGTTGAAGCTTTTGAGGGTAGTTTGATTTTTGACATAGATAAATCCGGTTGTGAACTGTTTTGTATCAAAATATTATTGGATGAGTTCTGTACATTTAATATGGAGCAAGATAAAACCGACGATGAAGGACGGACAGTTTTAAAAAGAACGTCAAACAAAGAAAGTCCAACTAAATTAGTGTTAGTCAAATTAACTTGCTCTTCATTTGAGCCACTGGACAAAGTTTCCTCGCAATTGCTTGGTGTTGAGTGCTCGCTGGGTGTCTTCGTTTCTTCAAGGTCAGGAGTATTAATTGCTTTGTTCTCTACATGTTCGAATTTGTTCTTTTCATATCGAGAACAGGACTCTGAGACCTGTTTCGGGATACGCTCTAGTAACACTCTCTGATAAGCGCTTAAAAGATAGGAGTCATTGGTATATTCTTCTTTTGTATCCACATTAAAAATTCTGATATCGATTTTCTCAAGGCGTTTCTTCTTATTTACATCTATCTTGTCAAATGCTGTGCTTTTAGACTTGTACAGGTTTTTAATATGTTCAATGATTGCCTCTTTCAAACTAGCAACACTTATAGAATCGCTGCATATTCTCATAGGGCTAAATTCTTTCTGACTGAAAAACTTATACCAAATGTAGTAAATTGGTGTCGTAGACATTGTGTTCAATTTTAGTTGTTCAAATTATTTTCTATATTATAAAGTGGTTGAGATTTCAAGCTTTAAATAGGTAGAAAATCTAGTCGAGCTTTGTGAGGGTCAGAAAAGTCCCATTTTAAAGTTTCTGAGATCGCTTATCTGACCAGAAATGGAGTAATAGTTACAAAATTAAAATAGAATTTTTGACTATATCTCGTGAGAAAGTTTTCGATCTCCGCTATTTTCGAAAATGCGATATATCAGAAAAAGTTGGATATTCTACTCAAACTATCTATCATGATAGCCTTCCAGTATCGTTGTTTTAGAATTATGGCGTCGTTTCAAGTTAGTAAGAAGGAGAGGAGGTGAGCTATTTGCTCAACCTAAATCATTTGCGACCTTCATTGATAGGAAGGTGTAGAATGTGGACTGAAGCATGGGGGTGCGTGGACATTTCTCTGTGCGCAATACCAATGCCAGGACAAATATGAGCAGGCCAAAAAAAACGCAGAGACATAGACTCGGAAAGTCACTAATGTGAAACCCATCCCGAATACGTTCTCTTAAAAAGTCTGTAGTTTATTAACTTACCTCCTAAATCTCATGGTTGTTAGAGATCTGTTAAAATTGGTTTATGCTCGAAAGGTTAAAGAAATAAAATTTGTTAATTAAGACTCTGAAAGTTGTGCTTTGTGGCGAAATGCATAAGAGCTTTTTGAGTGAGTTTGATTTAGCTCTGGCTGGATTTCCAAGACAATATCATCCGTGCAAACCAGTTGAGGAAGATCCAAAAAAACACCAAATAAGCCAATATTCAGATCGATTTATTCCTTCAAGACCTTCCTGTGCTTATTTAGAGCCGTTGTCCTTCAATACCGATTTAGAACTTCATTGTAAGACTGCAACCAACGATGGCCGTCGGGGCTCTACAAATAACAATACAAGTGGTCAAAGTTCGGTTCTCAATAATGCAGGATTAAACACATATTCTTCTCTTCTCGAGCTTCAAATTCTATCTGAAGATTCTTCAAGCAGATCTCTGTCTCTTGGTCTTTTCACTGGAAATATGGCTGTGGGAGAACAAGGTGCGGATTCATTCAAAAATACAACACCTAGCAAGAGTCCTCGAAATATTCTCCGCTACAAGTATAACCGAAAAATAAGAAAAGATTTTGAAAACCTAAGCCCGAACGTTTTAACCATTTCTTCAGAACAACTAAGGAGTGATCCAAGCCAGCATATTGATGGGTTTTCGACTCCCAGGTTACGGCCATCTCGAAAAATTTCTCGCGTTCCTTTCAAAATACTTGATGCTCCATCCCTTGTTGATGATTTCTATCTAAACCTATTGGATTGGTCAACTAGCAATTATGTTAGTATCGGGCTGCAGAAAGCTGTCTATATTTGGTCCTACCCCACGAACAAAGCGAGCAAAATATATGAAACAACAAATAATGAGTCAACAATCTGCTCGGTCGCCTGGAATCAGCAGGGCTCATATCTAGCAATTGGAGAAAGCAATGGGAAAGTCAAAATTTATGATGCAGAAAACGGGAAGATAGTGAGAGAAATGTCTGGCCATAGTTGTAGAGTTGGTTCGATTTCTTGGAATGGTTCAACATTCAGCAGCGGCTCCCGAGATAAGAGTATTCTGACTAGAGATGTCAGAGAAGGCAATCATTTTATATACAAGCTTGTTGGGCATCAACAAGAAATCTGCGGGTTAAAATGGTCGCCTGATGGGCATTTTCTAGCCTCAGGAGGAAACGACAATAAAGTTTTTATTTGGAGCAATAAGACACAAGCAGAAGTGATTCAGCTAAGTGAGCACACAGCTGCGGTGAAGGCTTTAGCATGGTCATCCCATCAACACAATCTTCTTGCTAGTGGAGGTGGAAAAAGTGACAAAACAATAAAATTCTGGAATTTAAGTACGCTGAGAAAAGTCGATACCGTAGAGACAGGTTCTCAAGTATGCAATATGACATTTTCAACCAATAGCAATGAATTCTTAAGCACTCATGGATACTCGATGAATGAGATTTGCATTTGGAGCTACCCTAACATGAAGAAAGTTGCCACACTTGCAGGGCATAGTAGCAGGGTTCTTTATCTTGCCATGAGTCCTGACGGTGAGAGCATTGTCACTGGAGCAGGAGATGAAACGTTGCGATTCTGGAACATATTTCCTTCGAAAAAGAACAGCAATGATGATGTGTTTGAGAGGTGCTATCTTAAGCCATCAAGTGTAGATTTAAGATAATTTAAGATCTCTACTTTGGGAAAACGCAACTTTGAGCTTTAAGTTGAATTTCCTTTGTTGAATATTAAATATAATTTTTGTGAAAAAGTCAGATTGAGCCACCAAGATCATGAAAGTGTAATGGCTCTTTTGAATTTGTATGCCAATCCTCTCTTCAAAATGTTTGTCTGTTAATCATTTTAATAACACCTCTAATCTAGCAAAACTTTTGAATGTTAATGGTGTTGTTTTTCACCTTTAAAATAAAAAAAAATATATATATCTCCACACCATACTGATATTATATTTTATTTTCAATTAAATTTACCTTATTCCGAATAATGCTCAATTTCAACCAAATAGGCAAGTTCTCTTGCTCATGAAAAATTAGCGATTTAGAAGATTAGTCCTATTCTAAGAACGAGCTTCATTCGCTATAGTTCAACAGATCAGTATTTGAATTCTGATCTTCTGTAGTAAGATGGCATCACGCCAAATTATGTGTGATATTATTTTATAAACTTTCAATTTAATAAACTTAACTCTTTTCTCGCGGTTTTTATTCAACTCTTAATAGAAAATTACTCATTTGGATTCTCTACAGACTAATAAAAACTCCAAATTTTCACATGATCACTAAACGCTGAAACTATCTGGTTACTCTGCTCGTCCAGCCTACATATTGCTCCCCCTTTTGTGTCGTTGAGATAGCTACCACACATGACGGATCTTTCATTGTTCCAAGCACGAATAAACTCGTCTCCGTGAGTACTAAGGACAATATCTTTCTCTATTAGAAACACTAAACTTCGAATGAATGTCCCTTCTTTCTTCATCCTCCTGATGCACTCGCCTTCATTCTTTTTCAGGATCCAAATCATTATGCAACCGTCATCAGAACCACTCACCATCAAACTTCTCTCCTGATCACAATCCAAAGCGAATACATCTTTTTTGTGACCTAGCAGTCTATATACCAATTGATGTTGTGTGTCGTTGTACTCATAAACTAGAAGAGAACCATTATCAGTACCTGCAATCAAATAGCTCGCATTGTCGAGCCTGCAGAGGGAGCATATTCTTGAGCATCCAGTCTTGATGATTTGGCTATTCGGTTCAACACCCACAAACACCAGTTCCCAAAGTCTGATTTCGGGACCATCACCTCCCGTGGCAAGGAAGTTGCCGTTAGGTAAATAATGCACAGCGTATATTGCCGCGTTATCGTAAGAAATATTACCCACAGGATTCAAAGAGTTATTAATTATCTTCCATAGTTTGACTTCTCCATCTCTTCCTCCTGTGGCGATCATATCTTTCTGAGGAATATATTCAATTCTTAAGATCTCGTTCTTATGGGCAACAGTCTTCGAAACTAGCTTAAATTCATCAAGATTCCATATTTTGATACTCCCTTCTGTACCTCCTGTGAGTAAATAATTCAAAGGAGGGATAAATGCTAGTGCCCCCACCTTAATTTCTTTGTGCCCAGTACTGAAGGACGCTTCTACTTTCATTTTGAATTCAGGAGCTCCGACAATCTCCTCAAATTTTAATGCTGGAATCTGCGAGAAATGGTCACTAATTTCTGAGAAGAGTGTTTCACTGATGGCATTAATTTCATTGAGCCTGAAGTGTATCGCATTCATGTCGAACAACATTGAATCATCAAGGTGCCGAACTTCAAATTGACGTTGATAGTCTGGATTGTTAATATAATTAGTACTGATATTATTGTAGAGGCTCAGTATTTCTTCTAACGCGAGAAAACTGTCGGGCGAATGACCTTTAGTTTTTACAGCTCGATTGAACATTTGTTCAAAGTCCGTTGCAACTGAGACAAGCTCGTCTCTGATGGAAGCATTTTGAGAAACTTTATAGTCGATGAGTTCTGCAAGTCGAGAGGTTACGACACGACATTGGCTGTCAATTTTCTTCTTAAACGTTTCGAAAATCGCGTTGATTCGATTCGAAGCCGAAGAAAGTAGTTTTTGAAGATTTTTGTTCTGTGAGTCGATCTGCTTGATCATCTTCTCCATCGAGGATGAAATGTCGTTCACCAGTGAGCCAGAAAGGAAATCATCCAGTTCCTCATAATGAGTGAGATGGTGGTCGGGATGATTTCTTCGACAAGCTCGACATATCAAGCGAGAGCGACAAGGTCCTGGAAAAAGGCAAATTCCTTTAACGAGTTCAGAACGATGATGCTGGCAATTAATGAATTCAAAATTTCTATTCGCTCGAACAAGGTCTTTCAGGTTATTGGTAGAATCTTGCAGAGCTTTCATGGATACTACTATTATAACTGCAAACCAACTTTACGAATTCAGAGTGATAAATTCAATTTTTTAAATCAAAAGATTTGAAATAAAAGAAACCCGCATTGCTACTCAACTTTTTTAAAAAAATTCAGTCTACAACAGATCTAAGTCTCAAATTATTAATGAAGACTTAACTTCTCGAATGTCGGAAAATAGAAAACTCAGTTAGTGTATATGATAATTATATTTGCTATATCTGAGAGAGAGAAAAAAAAAAGATTGCTGAAAAAAATTTTAAAAATTGTCTTTGGAAAAAAATTTGTAAATTATTCTGAGACATCCGCCCGGATAGCAGCATTTCGAACAGACTCTGAGCAGAAAAATCGATTTTCTTTCTCCACTTTAGCAAAGCAAAGATACTTAGATTTTGACTGCATTTGTGTGAATGTTGCTTTTTTACCTTGCAGGATAAATCTAATAAGTTCAATGCCAACGATTTATTTTCATCTATGAAAGTGTTTTAACTATTCTCTTCCAGTTCACAGTACAAAGCTTCATAATAAGATATATGTTTTTAGACTCTTGTAATTTCTCATGTAAGATTAATCTTCTGATGGGACATCCAATTTAAATATGATATCGGCGATATTTCTTTGAATAAATTAATAAAGCCGATGTAAGCAACTTTTTAACAGGATTTTCTATGAAGATTTATTATATTCAGCTTAATGGAGGTTTATGTTTTGATTCTTACTGTATAAACTTTCATCAGCTTTGAAGTGTCTCAAAAGTAAAATATGGGCCCTAAGTTCGTCCCAAATTGAGATTTCACGACAATTTCACAAGTTTGATAGTCTATTTGAACCAGTTGCAGGCTACCTTACAGCAGGCTATTAAAATTACCACAAACAAGGTCCTTTCATAAAAGAGTACTCTCTTGTAAGAATGAAAATGCTTACAAGGGCGTTCCAATAATAAACTCTGAATTAATCTGAGTATACTCATTGGATGCCAAGTAAAGATGAGGTTCAATGATCTTGGAGTGTATAGAAATGCTTTCGCTCTTTGTCTAGTAATTTATTTGAATGAGCCTTTTAGGTTCTGAAATTCAACCGCCACACGCTGTATCGTTCATTTCTTGTCATTTAAAGGATCTTTGCAGTGAGGAAATAGCGACCAAGATTTTTTACTCCAAAAACCTCTCCCAATTCCATTACTTCTTCCGCTCCTTTGCTAGCATTGTGGTTATGTTCATTGGATGCTTCATTCAATCACACAATCTTCACATATAGGAGAGATAAAATCCTCCATCAATTCAAGAAGCAGAAGGAACATCTTCTGCAGGATAGCTTTGGACAACAATTTTGCGACTCCACAAAAGGACATCACAAATAAATTGCGGAAATTATGACAAGGATGATGCTCGGATATGGTCAAACGTGGCTTTTTTTATGACCGAATCACCCAATCTTAGTGAATTAATGTCCATTGATTATAGATCTCAAGTTTGCCATCTTACTCGTGGTGAAGACGGGGTATCAAAGTAAACTACATTGAAATGCCTACCTTAGGATTGTTCAGAGTTGTAGAATTGAGAAAAAATTTCGTTAAAAGTATTTAATGAAGAACAAGAGCAAAGCTTATCTTTGAGATACACTTGCAAATTTTTTCCTTATATTTTCTTAGGTTGAACCCTCATTTTTCAGTCATCTCTCATAGATTGATGGAAGATGGCATTAACAGTAGTGGAAGCTGCATCTTTATTGAAATTAATTGTTAATAAAAACTATCAGTTGAGAATTTAGTCTCGTAGCAAACTCAACAGACTTCTTAAAATACAAATAAAGTTTGTTGCGCATTGATAAATTTTGTTTCTGTTGCAAAATGTCCTCTCAATTTTCAATCTCTGAAAAACCAACACACAATGTTTCTGAGTTTGAATTCCTTCACGATCCTCTTGACAAGAACGCGAAGCTTGGTGTTGGCTCTTTTGCCTCAGTGAAACTTGCGAAAGAGAAAAAAACTGGAAAACTGTACGCGATCAAAGTGGTAAGGATAAATTCCGACTGTTACTTTATATGAATACTCAATTTTCACTTAGATGAATGTTTCTCCTTCGAAAGCGTCAGCGTCTGACCTGCATAACCTCAAGACTGAAATCATAATACATAAGAAACTCGATAACACAAATATAATCAAGTATCATGGATATATGCACCAAGAGCCACTCGTGTATATTATACTTGACTACGCTGAACATGGGAATCTGTATTCGTACATCCATAAGAAGAAAACTCTTTCTGAAAGCGAGATCTTCAAATTTTTTTACCAAACCTGCTCGGCCATTGATTATCTTCACAAGAATAACATTATGCATAGAGACATAAAGCCTGAAAATATGCTTCTCGATAAAGACTTTAACATCAAACTCTGTGATTTTGGATGGTCAACCCAAAATATTAATGATAAAAGGTATGTATACTCAGAAAAATGCTTAGCAAATTAACAACTTCTTCTATTTAGGCTTACTTTCTGTGGAACTTACGAATACATGGCTCCTGAGATTGTGAACAAAACGCCTTATGATTACAGAATCGACATCTGGTCATTAGGGGTACTGCTGTATGAACTTCATCACCGCGAGGCTCCTTATAAAGGACGTACTCTCACCGAAATCACAAAATCGTTAAGCCGAAAAACCTTCCATATATCTTCTTCAGTGAATCCTGAGGCGAGGGATCTAATCATTAGAATTCTCAAAATTAACCCGAACGAGAGATTATCCATGCAAGCAATTTTATCTCACCCTTGGGTTATTTCTCATCTAAGTCAGGAAAAGCCGAACCGAGCTTCATCTCCTCACCACAGTTTATCTTCTGGAAAGTCATTTCAGAATCTTCAAATAAAAACCGAAGCAGATCCTCAAGCAATTTTCAAAATTATCCCAGCGACAACTACGTCATCTTCAACCTCTCTTACGGAAACAACTGGAAGAGTTTTGGGCTCACACCACTATAATTATCAATCAATTCGATCAGGAGATCTTGCTAGTCCCGTCTCTCATGCAAATGCAGCTAAATCAAATAATTATCGGGATCACAATAGAAATATGAATATTTTAGATGAGAAGCCCCATAGTTTTTTAATTCAAGGTGCATCCTCTCATTCTAATTCTTCTGCTAAGTACAAAGAATCTTCTTCCAAGTACAAAATTTCATCTCAAGAATTTGCTCCTGAAGTTTTAGATAACCAAATGATCAGAAGTACTTCAGCGATTCAGACAAAAGAAATCACATCTGGTGGCCATATCACCTCACGAGATAGAGAGAATCGGGATTTTATGAGTTTCGTTACCCATCAGGAGCTGATGAAACGTTCTGAAGGCAGCAGTACTTATAACAGTCGGCAGAGAAATTACGCGAATCATATGTATTATCCAGCAACTACAACCCATAAGCACACAAAAACCATCGCTTCAGATTTTTCAAATGAAATCGCCCAAGAATCTAAGGACACGAATGGAGCAAACCACAAAATTCGAATTGAAAGCTCACATTTGTCTCCTACTTATAAAGTCAAAGTTAGCGACATTATAGGTCAAGGGGAACTGAAATCAAAATACCAAATTGAAGAATTTGAAACAAAGCCTCCTTCAAGCACAAACTCCAGAAGTCAAACAAGCGTTTCATCTATCAGAGTACAGTCTCCAAATCAAAGAAGACAACCTAATTCCCAAAACTATATTAATTGCAGCGCTAAAACTGACGTGCTTCAAAGTCAACATTTGGGTAATCCTTACTCAA
>ENA-UOTX01000614-UOTX01000614.1-compost-metagenome-genome-assembly--contig:-NODE-614-length-35673-cov-20.456709_pt1 | contig 35673 bp, 28 predicted proteins | sample MGYA00238143_ERZ746982 | MGnify/ENA primary metagenome ERZ746982 (study PRJEB28758, sample SAMN06268862) | compost metagenome | isolation source: single cell | place: USA: California, Emeryville, Joint... | reverse complement strand
CGTACGTTTGGGATGGCGCAGCTGAACGGAAGTTCAAAGAGCATAAAGAGGAATCACGTGCGAGAATGTATAAGATAGTGAAAAGCTCATCATTCAATGAAGTCGCGTTCTCGCCGTTTATCGTTGCGTCCCATATGGAAGAAAAGAATAAAGTTCAGCGAGAAACGAAGTTGCAACATTATCGAGAGGGGGAAGTTCTGCCTTCAGAGGACTATAATTACCTGGCGAATACCAGTATGCTTTTGAATAGTTGCTCCGACAAGCACTTCATCCAAACTGTCGTTAATAACTTAGAACCAGAAATTGTCGATGCAGTAAATAATATTTTCATTGTAGCCTCCGTTTTTTACCTGCTCGCATTAGATTGAAGTAAACATCGCTCAAGACGTGCTACGTGATTATCAGCGTACCAGAACAAACATCAAGAACGCTCGAATGGAGTACCTGAATCAAAGAAATCAACGAAGTAGACAAATTGTAGAAGAAAACGATAGAGTCTTGGAGCAATTGCTGCGTGTCAAGCAAGGGGCTTATGAGCAGCAGAAATTGAAGAAAGAAATGCAGAACAGACTTGATAGTTATGAGAGGAGAAAAGCTTACGAGAAAAAAACACGTCGATCTGAAAGCTCAATAGATGGAACGCGAATGAGTTCGATTGTGAAGAAGCTGATGGAGCCTGCAAGAGACAAGATCAGGCAACGGAGGTTAAATACCAATCAATTTTTTAATCGAATGAATAAGACGCAAATTATGGACACCAAGCTCGCTAAACGACTCAATCATCCTTCTTCCAAACTGTTGTTGGATCCAGATTATCGAACGCATGATTTTCTTGGCTTATCAGCTGGGATTATTGAACCCAAGCTTATGAAGCGTCAGAATGAGGATCCGGAAGAATTTAAGCTCGCAATTAATAGCTCACCAACTTTAAAAAATCCCCTGTTTTTCAAAAAATACTATGGCGGAGGACCATCTAAGTTTGATTCGGAATCCGGCTCGGTAAAATCTCATTATTTTCTCATAATTATATTGTCCAAACTAAGGCTTACTATGCGACTGACTTTCCAAAGTTCAAAGGGACAGAACTTGAACACAAGGCAGCTACATTACTTAAGGCTCAGCTCAAAGGATTTGTGCAGAGAGAGTTTTTCCGCACAAAGGGGCGAAAACAATTACAAGCTTATAAGGCCATGATTAAGAATCTCCCGAAATCGAAAGGAAAACTGTCCATGGTGTTTTTGAACCAATTTCTGCAATACAAAGAAAGCAAAGAGCGGCAGAATTCATTGAGTACTACAAATATGCAGAAATCAGTGACTAGCCTTAAGAGGTTCAGCTTTATTGGCGATAATACTTCATTCGGGCAGCTGGATCTAAAGGAATTCAGGACTAGAATGCACAAACTTGCTCATAGAGCTAGTATGGGCGGCGACAAGATTTCTTCGCTGATGTATCTGGATACTACTGATCATGCAATGCCCGGCGATCAAAAGGATCGTAAAAGCCCACAATCGATTTTAGATGAGATCCAGAAAGATCATAAACTCCAATACTCAGAACTCGACATTGAAAATTGTCAGGAGCGACCAGTCGCGCTGAATAAAATGATGCCCTTTGTACGAGCTATGAAACCTGTAGCGAAAGTTATCATTGAAAAGCCTGTCAGGCCCAAGGCCCCAGAAAACACGGGTAGCTTAGAGCCCAATCCAAAGGCTGAAAGGGAGTCTCAGAATCCAAAGCCCGTCTCAAAAGAGGTGCGAATCATCACCGAATATATTGATTATGACAAGTAAAATACGCTAGAAAATAGAGTATACTCATAGCACTTTCAATATTAGGGAGAAACCGTATCCTATTCGCCCTTCGACGGCAACTCATGAAAAGGTTTCAAGCCTCAAACTCCGTCCCCAAACCGCAAAGGCTGACGGTAGAGCATCACATGGACTTATTTTGAAGGCAAGACCACATCTACTAACAACAGACAGTTCAGAAAAAACAACAGGTCCTGAGGAGCCGAGAAACACAGAGATGCAAGAAAAAAATCCAGTTGTGGTAAAAGATGTTAGCGGCCATGTGCTTAAAGGAAAACATCAATCACCGCCTAAAAGAGGCAAATCAGAGTCACAAAAAGAAGAATTGAAAGCCGAAGTTATAGCAGAAATGGAGAGCCAAGCTCTTAAAATTGCAAAAAGGAACCCAACTCGTGGACTTTTGCTGAAACAGAGGAAGCTGTTGACAGCAGCTAAATTTGATAATTTTCAGCTTGTAAAGAGTTCTGGCTTTATTTATTTCGAACCAGATGTGAATGCCAAAGACGATCGTCAAAATACAGCGCTTTATTACGCTGCAAAGAACGGAAATATGGAATTTTGCCAGTTTTTAGTTGATCACGGAGCGAATCCAAATTATCCCTGTGAGAATGGCAATACTCCTCTTCATATGGCATTCCAATCGGATAAAGAAGCTGTAATAAACTTTTTTCTTCTGATTTCATTTTAACCCCCTTCCCTTAGATAATCATGATGCTGCTGATAAAAAATGGAAATTTGAATACCTTGAACGATGAAGGGTTAACTCCTCTCGCCTTTGGATCAGAGAGAGTTTTAACGTTGCTTGATTTGAAGTCTGGAATTGCAACTTATACTCCTAACGACGCGAAATTAAAAATGTTACCTGGGGAGTATGATAATAATTATCTGGTAAACAGAGGGAATTGGAAGAAACCTGTTGAAGTTGACACTGCAACACTCAGATACAAGGCTATGCAGTCACCGACAGAGCCGATCAGACTGGAGGATAGATATTTAGCAACTTACATCCAACCTGGATCTCCCGCATTAGTGAACGCGCAAAAAGGAGGTGAATCAGAAGAACCTTCAACACTCAACGCATAGCATTCATTTTGATGATTCTTTCCGCTCTCAAAAGAATGGTTCATTAATTTTGGACATTCAGCTTTGTAAATAGCTTTAAAAAATTGAGTTTTTTGTGAAAATTAAACGATTCTTGTTTTCTCTGCATGCGATGTTTTTTTTAAAGCAGTTTATAGAATGAGACTTAATAAAGAAGTTAATGAAGAGTAGTCTTACCCATTGCAAGGATGATAATAATAAATTGCAGATCTTCTTGATGTCTTCATTATTCCGAGAGCAATCTCTCCAAATGCTATATAAATTTGATTATCTTCAATGGAAATGACTAAGGCCTTAGGAAAGTAAGCCAGTGTTCAGGTATCTTGCCTAGTGCTTCATACAAAAATATCTACCTCCTTGGTGGGAATAAAATTAACAACTCGAAATAAAAAAAGGTGCAAATTCACTTACCGTATTATTTTTTATTGCAATAATTTCTACTCGGCACAGGCTCCTTGTAACACAATGTTGGTTGGAAATACAAACTTTCAGAGCCTGAATAAGAGCATTGGCTACTCCAGGAATAAAACTCATACAATCAATCAATACAAAAAGGAAGCTATTGAGAAAAAACACAGGTTTTTTTAATCATATTGGCTTGATTGCTATAACTGATCCTTTTTCATGATTGAAGGTTCCAAAAGAGGGAAGCAACACCAGAATTTTTAGATAGTAAACTTAACAACAGAAGAATATGTATCCTAACATCGATAAGCATCTCAGCAATCGGCCACTGCAAGGACATCAGATACGACGATTGAAATGCACAGCTACAATAATCTTCCTCCACGCTGGGTCGACCTCTATGATGCAACCATTGAAAAACTGAAAAAGATTGAGCAGATTCGTAGGATTTTTTACTTAAAATCGCCAGTCTGATTCCATAATCAAAAAAATTAGAAAAAGATCTCCAAAAACTGGCCTCTCAAAGAATCCGACTGCAGTTTGGAGATCATAGCAAACTTGATCATCAGATTAAAGAGAAAATGACCGAAGCAACATTGGTGGGAGCTGACTCTTATCCTTGAGGTTTAATGATGAATTAGATTTTAAGAGAATGCGAGGGAAATCTAAATGATATTGCTAAAGTGGCTGCAGAAACAGATAACGAAGCTGATAAGAAGAGTATATACTAAAATGAAAGCCATTGAAGATTTAACTCGTTGATAGTCAGAAAAAATATCCAAAAGTCTCTTGCATCTCAGATTTCAGAGCACACCTTGCAGTTGCGCAAGCAGCAAAAGAACTTATATGAGAAAATCAAATCATTGAATATGGATAATGATTCTTATAATGCTGTTCCTCAAAAGGATCGTGAATATTTGGATGTAAATTTGAAAGAAGATAGCAGGAATAATTGGATCGTTTGCTTAGGATGAGATGATTCAGGAGATGGAGGCTATGGATGAAATCGCTAAGGAAAGGTATTTGTTAAAACTTACTCGAGCGCATGATGATTTGGGATAATATTTTGAAAGAGATGAAGGCATTAATGAATTGATAGACACTATCAATGAACTCTCTCACATCTTCAAGCAATTAAATCAGCTGGTTATAGATCAAGGAACATTGCTTGATCGTATCGATTACAATATCGAGGAAACTGTTGAGAACACAAAAAAGGCCAAGAAAAGTCTCATTAAAGTAATATCTGAAGCACAAAACCAGAATATTAAATCTAACCTTGTGTATGTTAGGCTAATGATTATCAGCAAAACGGATGTGCCAAAAAATGCATCATGTTCTTGATCATTATGAATCTCATTTTTGCTTTCATTCTGTTCTTGAAGTATAAAAACAACAAAGTAACAATAGTCGAGCATGAAGTCCCTGGATTAACCAATGTAACCAATGTGACCAGTAATATTAATTTACTCATGATCATGTCCTAACTCCTTATTCTTAACAGCCACTCTTTAATTTTGCTAGCCGCTCTTCGAGAGAAAAAGAGTGCAGGCATCTTTTCCAGTTGATTCCTAGCCTCAAGGGTGTCGCATGGATTAGCGTTTTTTTTTTCGTCATTCAACATTTAATCCAATCGAAATGAAAAAGCTATCATATGTAATCTGTATACAGAATTCAAGCTTAGTTATAGAAGAAATATTTGAGAAAAATGATTTCAAAAAAAATACCTAACCCCTCAGTTTCTTTAGACTAATTTATTCAATCATGGCGCAAGTATAACATTGCAAATAGTATATCCAAAATTAACTTATTCTCTGAACAGGCGTGTCTAATATACTATTCGTTGCTCTCTCATTTCGAAATTGTTTTTATAATAAATTTGTCAAAAAAGACGAAAAAGAACTGTATCTATCTCTCTAATAATAATTAGACATACTACTCAGGCATACTGAGGCAAATTTACAACATATCCAAAAATCCGATCATTGGAAAAAATTCTCTAAAGAATAAACCTGTCTTGCTGGGAAAGATTCCACCCTCTTGAAATACCTTTTAAGATAAATCAGCAATATCACTTGCTTTTTATCTCAGTTCTACGAAAAGTATCAGAATAGGCTGTTTATCGAGAAGGGTTACTCTGGGTTATATGTGAAATTATGATAAGAATTCATACTGTAGCCGAGTCCCTTACTCCCTACGTCAGGGGTCTCTTTTACAGGTTCCTCAGTAAACGCCTAGTACAATGTTCGTCATTCCTCTTTAGAAGTAAATAAATTTACTCGATCAAAATTTCGCAAATCTCTGTCGTTTTCAATAACTGGCTTGAAAGGAGCGAGCAGCTCTTGTCGACCAAGCTTGTCCCAGTCGATATCACTAAAGAATTCTTGAGCTTTTATTTCTCGAGCGTTCTGAAGTCGTTTCGATGGCTAGTTTATGAATGAATAAATTGTTAACAATCAATATTTATACTTGAAGAACAAGAAGCCCTTTTAACAAAACGCACAATTCCTTTGAAAAATATGGCTTCATTTCAATAGGTTTCTGTCGACAGAGTCAATTAAGCCGTTATTATCATTACCGCCTTACCTCAAGGATATTTGCAAACATCTGTGCCTTGTCCTTTGAATAGAAAGGAGGTGCGCCGGAAGCCATCTCATATATTAAAGCCCCAAGACTCCACCAATCCGCTGTATGGTCATGCCCAAGTCCTTGAAGAATTTCTGGAGCCAAATACTCTGGTGTACCACAGAAAGTATAAGATTTTGTCCCCACTTTAAAATATTATTCGTGCTATGTTCTCGATAAAAACTCCTTACTTTCCACACCGGCTTTCGAGAGTCCAAAGTCTGTTATTTTAATATGTCCTTGTGCATCCAGCAGAATATTTTCAGGTTTTAAATCTCTGCAAAGAGATAAGGAAGGCTGTTTTGACATTTAAAGGCAATACCTGTAAATAATTCCCTTAGAATGCAGATACTCTAAAGCTAAAATAATTTCCGCTGCGTGGAATTTCGTTCGATACTCTGTGAATCTCTGTGTTCTTTTTAAATGGAAAAACAACTCCCCTGAAGCACACACAAATTTTGATCTCATAGTGCTCGTTTCAATAACGCATACCTCCTTGCATGAAGTCCATGACCAAATACAATTTTTCTGAGGTCTGGAACGCATAATGCAGCTGGACAATAAAAGGAGATTTCATATTCTGTAGTATTTCTCTTTCAGCTTTCGTATTAAATCGTTGGTTGCGTCTTTCAATAGCGTCTTTTCGGAGCACCTTCATTGCATATAATTTACCCGTGGATATTTTTTCAACGAGAATAACTTTCCCAAAAGAACCTTTTCCAAGTATCTATTTTTTTTGTTAGTAACATCATGGCAAAGCAACCGCACCTTATGAAATTTGAAGTCCTCAACATTCACTTTCTTTTTTTGAGAACCCTTCAAGTTTTCCTCGTCTGGCCTTATTTCGATGAGTTTCGTGTTATTGCGAGTGAGCTTTGAGATATCCCATTCATCTGAGTTTTGCCTTTGCTCGATAGAGTCCGATTTCGTGCTAGGATTCATAGGCTCTTGGAGGTCCTTCTTTTCATCAGTGTGTTGTTTGTCAGTAGGCTGAGTGTTTGGAGAACAGCCGCAGAAATTTCCCATCGCTTCAAATTTTGAGTTTTTGAATAGACTTTTTTATTTGCTCTAGATTCAACACTGTAGTCGTTTTAAAAGGGCTCAGTAAGCGACCGAAACAAGTTTATGCATTCTCTGCGTGGTAATAATCTTCTCGAAAAGGAAGGACTGCACATCCAAGTATTCCAGTATTGTATTGAAATTTTTACAACAAGTCTGTGTCTCATCTTTTGTATGACAATTTTGATAAAAGATATGTCTCTCCATTTAGCTGACCTATATTAATTGGTGATATTCCTAATATTATTGGTCTTCTTGAAATTGCAGTGAGATCGAAAAGTCAAACTTCACCTCATCAATGGACAAATAGCAAAAGCATTCATTCGTATGAGCACGAATTTTACGAACTTTTTTACTTATGTATGAGTATAGTATTGATATTCCTAAAAATGATGTGGTAGAAAGATTCTCTCTGAAGTGTGAGTTTGGTAAGAAACTTATCTAATAGTTTGCTTTGGTAAATTATGTAAGTTAGTCAGCTTTATTCACCATTTAACAAACATACAAAATCAAAAAAACACAACATTGCAAGTGAATTGAGAAGTAAAAACATTAAATATCTAGCACATGCAGGTCATTTTAACAGCCATGTAGTAGTATTATTAGTGTAGTTAAGTTAATTCTCGCTGAGCTTCCCAATGATGTGACCAATCTTTCTCCAAGTAAAAGTCTCCATAGACCCTTTCGCCATGTCACTTAAGTGAGTAGACTTGATTCTCAATTTGGAAAGAAACGATGATCTGTATCTCGAGCACTTTGCTAATAAGAAATGTCAATTTGAGCGCCTAAATTGAAGAGAAGCAATAAATCGAGAATATTCATCATGTTGGTCCCTTTAACGATCCCCGCACCAATTCTACGGTATGAGGAAGCCATCGAGAACCACAGCAATGCTTATACTTTTAGCTTGAAAGGAAAGATAATGCCTATTCTTCAGACTTATCTCCGTAAAGAAATGGTTTCCCACTCCGTAATTTAAAAGATTCAAGCTGTATTCCAAGAAAAAGCCAAAGACAAGATGATTACCTGATCAAATTCACGATTTCATCTCCAACATGCAGTCGGTAACATCTTCAGGCGGACTTCATCTCTTTCCGATTTCGTTTAGATCCTATTTATCTTTTTTTGCTTTGATAAAATAATTTATCTATATAAAAGAGTAATACCAAATCAAGAACAAACAAACGACATAATTCTAAAGTTAAACTGCTTCCAACAAAAATTAAGAAAGTTTAGACTTCTTGTTTGCACAACAACAAGTTATTCTAAAAACTTGTATAAAAACATTTAAGATCAAAATCGTTGCCAGGAGCTCTGGAATGCATTTATCCATATGCAACAATTAAATATTTGTACAAATAAAGAAAACAATCTCATTATCAAATTGGAGTCAGCAGGTTCTGTTTCAACAGCTTCACTCCTTTTGTTGCATTCCATGAACCCTTTGGCATAGAAATCCAATAATTGGGATCATCTAATTTTCCTCAAATCAGATGCTTTTTCGCAGAACTCTTCTTAGCAGAGCTATTTAGCATCCCGCCAGTGTTATATTTTCCATCAAAGATCGCATCTCTCGACGGGTTTCTACCCCTCAATTCAGGATATGGCATTGTTACATTCAATTGTCCAGTTCTATCTGCCTTATGGCTTGTTCTTGCTCTTGGACCCACGTCGAATGAGTGATTATTGGAATGCCTGGCACCATGTGGTAAATACTTGTTAGCTAAAAATGACGCATTCATGGAATCATCCATGCTATTGTCGTAATTAATGCCCGAAGAATTAAGACCTCTATCTCTTCTCGCTTGCTGACTGACCGCTCGAGCCTTTTCCTGGGTTCTCGATGCTGGATGTGCATTTTTAGTTTGTTTCTGATCGGTGGAGGTCGTTCTGCTATGAGTTTGCTTGCTCAAAAATTGTTTGGTACGGTACGCAACACCCTCCCTTATGATGAAAAGAGTTTAGAATTCTGGAACATAAAGCTTTTAAATACTTATGAGGCATAAGTTGGGGTCTATGATTGCTAGGTTCTTTAGGAACAAGGTTCGTTTTGACGAAAGGAGGTGGAGATTTTTGCTGCGACGAAGGCCTTCTGAAAGGATGACCGTTCGTCTGGTGCACTTGAGGACGCGGATTTGCATTATAAACGTGATGGTAGTTATTCCTTTGGCGCATCGATTGGTTCAGAGCTGAGCTATTAAATCCGTCGTTGATTAGCGAATGATCTCTTGAGTTGCCGTAATGAGGCTGAAAAGTGTATCGAATACCCATTTGCATTTTGTCTATATCAATATCAGTTATTACATATAGCTCTCGTTGCTGTTAGATTACTTATTTCTTCTCTTGGGCTCGAATGGAAGCTGCTATCATGTCGTTTTTGAGTGTTATTAGAGGTAAGTTCATCTAATATATTCGGATTCATGCTCGTTGCATTTCCGATGCTTTTCACATCGCTACGGATACTGTCATCAAAGAAATCATTTGTCAGTGATAGATCTTTCGGCTTTTTGAAGCGTCTGAGAGAGTCCTCCTTATTTTTAGGATTGCTATTTTTCTTGGCAAGGTTGGTATCAACAAAATCGCCAGGCATATTGTTATTTTGCAGCATTTCTTTAAGCTTTTCACGAAGTTGCTGCTTGCCATTACCTCCTTTTTCTTGACTCATTTGGAAAGACTCGTCGCTGATCTTGCTGTGTGTACCATGCTGATATTTGTTTCGTACAACTGGCTTATGCATGGATGCAATTTGGCTTTCTATATACATGCTATTATCATTTGTTTCTCTTGAGCGTTGGTGCGGATGTCTCGCTTGAGAGTCGAAAGAATTGTCTCTTGAGTGACCTTTCCAATTTCCAATGTCTGAAGTATTTAGTTTGTCTTTCTTTGCAGAAATTTGGCTGTTATTAGCTTCTTGTGCCGAGCCCAATTGCTTCTTGCTTTTTGCTTTGATCTGCTCAAATAGTGATTCTGCGAGTCTCTCCTCATTCAGTGATGCATCTCTTAGCCTTTCCTTCTCCCCAAGTTTAGAATTGCTGCCTTGCTCGTGACCAACGAAATGATTTGGTAATCCTTATTTGGTTCACTCTTAGATAAACTCGCATAATAACGGGTTAGTATTACCTCTGAACTTGCGTGAACCTGACTGCTTGATTAACTTGAGTTCAAAGTTTTCGGCATTGTAGTCTGCGACTGATTTTCCTCCATTTTGGATGTGTTTTTTTAGCAGCAAATAATAACTTTATTTCAACCAATAAATCATCATTTAATTTGCAAACACTTTACCTCGTAGTTTCTTGATTATGCCTGTTAGCATCAAGACACTTCTCTGTGTAGTCAGCATTGAAACCCAACTGCTCACATTGATGAAGAATTTCATAGTCAATCTATTATTATTACAATTTATTGAAAATGAGTGAGAAGATCTTCATTAAAAAAGCGCATTACAGGCACTTTATGGAGTCCAAGGACAATTCCAGGCGGCTCACGAATGAGTTTCACTTGTTGCATCCATGGATGCTTGCGAATATCCTCTATTTTGTAACGTTTCTCAGGATCAGTGTTCAATATCTTCTGTATCAAATCCTTCGCTTCAGCCGACACAAACTTTGGGATCGTGTATTCTGCATTCAAAATTTTTTTGTACAGCACTGAAGTGTTTTGGTCCTGATCAATAATACAGGTTTTCAACCAATTTGTCTGAGAAGGAACATACCTCAAAGGGAAGGTACCCACAGATCATAGCGAACAATATAACTCCACAACTCCATATGTCAACTGTCAAACCTTGATACTTTTTCCCTTCTATCATCTAAACAAATTGCGAGTGAAAATCTCTTTTCCACTGCTAATTACCTCTGGTGCAGCATAGCAAGGTGAGCCGCATGCAGTTTTTAGTAGCTCGTTGTCTTGATACGTATTACTAAGACCAAAGTCAACAATCTTGATATTCTTGTTCTCATCGAAGAGGAGATTTTCCGGTTTGAGATCACTAACGATGGCTTATTAATTATCGCAAAAACACACCCTCATACCGATGAACGACGTTCAATTGATGTATATATTCGATTCCTGCGATCAACTGATGGAAAAACTTGCAAGCTTCAGCCTCGTTAACCCTGTTCTGAGCAACAATGTATTCAAAAAGCTCTCCTCCTTTTGCAAATTCTGTAACTAGATAGAGCTGCTTCGGCGTTTCAATGATCTAGAGAGACAGACAATTGATTCATTTGAAATTACACTCCTACATACCTCATATAGCTGAATTATATTGGGATGTCGCACGAGTTTGAGTATATGAATTTCCCTGGCCACTCTTTCGACATCAGTGACATCAATTATTCTCTCTTTCTCAAGTACTTTAATCGCAACTTTTTCACCTGTAAAAATATGGGTTGCTAGTTTGACTTTTCCGAATGTTCCTTCTCCAATAGTTTTTCCTGTATAGGATGATGATGAGATTGACGTTGAATGAGGTAGTATCACCTAAAATATAGTGGCCAATGGATTTTGGTTTGAATGGTTGTTTAATTCCTGAAGAATTTTTGTTGAGAGAGTTTAGGTTTTCTTTGTCACCTAGCGATTGGTCTAGTTCTGAGTGTTTTTGAGCTGAAATGGTTCCAGAGTTTGGATTGAATGACGTGATGCTGGTTTTCTCTTCGGTTTCAAGTTTCTTATTCGACATAAAAATAATCGGTGCTTTTATTTACCAGGATTAACTTACACAAGATAAAAGAAAGTAAGAAATCGAATCATTAGAACTGTGAAAAATATAGGGCAATTTTCTCTTTAATTTGTGAAGGCTCATTACCTGATAAGGAAATAGTAGATGCTATTTTCACTCCAATGGATTCGCTCTCTCAAAAATATTGGTATGTGGCTGTCTCAATTGGCCATCGAACTAATGTAATTGCTTTATTAAGAGTGATTGATAATGAAAACTTGGAGAATTTTCTCGAAGCAAAGAAAGAAATCAAGAACTTTAAAGAGCGATGTTTATATCTTCCAAAAGCAAAGTGGATTGCTGGGAAAATTTCAATATATTTAAAACGCCTGGTTGTTAGAGGCAGAACAAAAAATGTCGAATTTTATATAAAAATTATTTGAGACGCACAAAAATAAGAATTTAACGGAATTCGAATCATGACTTAAACTGAAAGTGTGAGCTCGAGGTTATTACGATCGATAAGACAAGCATGAGGGGATCCAAATTATTCCATTATTCAATCCATAGCTTGGAATACTGCCAGAATTCTAATATTTTTTCAAAATGTCCTATTGTTTTTCGAAATTCGACGAATCATTTTTTCTACAGTATTCATACAAACTAATCTCAACCAAGTAGCTCTATCAATCTCAAGCCCTCTCTACGCAGTAGAAAAGAGTATTCTTCAAGCAATTTGATTATTTCTTCACTAAGTTTCGAAAAATTGAATATTTACTTCAATCTCAACAACTTCATCAAAAATTATAATTTTAAATGATAAGGTAATCAACCGCCTTCTCATTGCTACTTTTAAATACCAATTGCCAGCAATCATTGGGGATGTTCTCCTTTCTCTTGTGCCACCTCCTAAGAATAAACAAATCAAACTGTGAAAACCACAAATTAAGTTACTTTATCTGATTTCATAGGTGTCTTGCCATATTTCTGGCGAAGTTCTCTGATAATGTCCTCTGGGTTTTTCCCAGCTAATACATTTACTTGTTCTTGATTCGGCTTTTCTTCTTTTTTTTCACTTTCAACAATTGACAACGCCGAAACCGTGATATACTCCTCCTTCAATTTCTCCTGTTGAGTAGGCAATTCCACAGGTTGCTTTTGCGATATTTCTACTTTTTCGACTTGCAAAGTTTTATCCTCATGGTAAGGATTATTGCTCCTAAATTCAGCAGTGAGATCCTTTGACACATTATCAAATTTCTCAACACTAGGGCTAGCAGCTTCAGTAACACGTTGTGTTATAGGCGAGTAAAGGTTCGCTGTTGAAACAGCAATAACTGGAGTTTGGTGACTAAACGTTTTGTTCTCTGAGAATTGCGTCTCTGGTTTGCTCTGAGTCGTGGAGAAAGTTTGTGATCGAAGCTGAGCGATAATATCATTAACTCTTGCAGAATTAAATGTTAATTTATTGTCAATATCTGCAGTTTGTTCGACCTTTGGAAGGAGTTCAATTGTTTTTGGAGCTGTTATTCCATATTTCTTATATAACTCTTCAATAGAGACATTTGTCCTTGGTGAAATTATCTCAGTTGGTTTTGGTTCCGATGTCACGATTGGCTTTGATTCTGGGATCTCATAGCGACTAACACCATAATCTCTAGCTGAAACTATCTGCCTCATTTCTGTTGGATCACTACCTGTGTATCCCAACTTATCCATTGTAGCTTCTCTGTGTGAGTAAGGAGGATTGATTGAAAAGCTGCCACTTTTCTTCAGATAATTTAGAACGGGTTCAGCATCCGTAAAAGGGTTATTAAATCGAGGTTGGAACTGTTTGGTGCTTCCACCTTCAGCAGTATACTGAGGCTGAGGATTGTAATTACCTGATATGCTCAAAGGATTCTTATAAGTCTCACTAAGCTTGTTCGACGTGATCGGTATTGAACCAGTCGAAGCGAGATATGAGGATGTCGTTTTTGGTAGATAGTCAACACTTGGAGAATAGCCATGCGAATATTTGTTGGAGGGCTCAGTAATTTCTTGCTGAACTGATGTCGTGGGAGGATAAAGTTTTGAAGTATAAGGGCTTGAAGCTTGAAGTTTTTGTGCGCTTCTTTCCTTATTCTGCTTTATAATAGCTTGCACTTTCGGATCAACAAAATTATAGGTGACACTATCCGAAGGATCATTATATGTGGATTTTGGAGGCAGAAACTCTTCTCGTTGATAAATGGCTGATTTGACTGTTTCAAGAGGCTTGTCATATGCTCTGTGGCTATAACTTGCTGAAGGTTCCCAGTCTCTCTTTAATGGAGTGTAACTATCTGAAATTTTGTTTGCAGAAGAAGGGATATCAGCAAGATAGGAAGATTTAAGATGCTTGGTGACGAAATCAGTGCCTGATATCACTGACTTTGGAAGACGAGTTCCATAGCGAGGGTCTCTCACATAAAAATCAGTGTTCTTGTAGTATTCAACATTCTGCACAAGACTTATGAAATCTGGTCTCTCCTTCGGTTCTATCTTAATCAAATAGTGCAATAGATTCGCAAACGGTCCCGGGTACTTCTCACGGACTTTCTCGAACAAGTCAAACAGCACGTGTCCTTCAAGGGTGAGCTCATCCCAATTATAACAGCTTACAGGTTCTTCTAGAAGCGCAGCATAAAGGAACACCATTCCCAAGCTAAATACATCTGCTTTGTAAGGATTGTAATTTGTTTGAGATGGCTCCTTCTTCTCTTTGATCAAGGGAAGTAGCTCTGGAGCGATATAAGGAACTCTCACTCCCTTTAAAAATAATTTGTACAATGCATGCTCTTCTGATAGCAATGAATTATCTGCTACCTTAATTTCTCCATCAAATCCCATGAAAACTGACATAGGTGTTAAATTTCCATGCGCAATTTCCTTCGACTGTAAATGCTGTAACACATGTAAGCAATAAAGTAAAGAGCCTAGTAATTCATCATCTTGGAAATAGTTCTGCCCTTTTCTGCGTGTTCGGAATTCGTGCGCTGAGTCAGTAACAAATCCCTCGAAGTAAATAGACAACTTTATCGCTTCTGCGGAGCCGGTCTCTTCAGGTACAATCGAAAGACCAAAGATTTGCAATAGATTTGTATGGCGCAAGTTCACCCGATTTTTGAGATAAGACAATTGAGTGTCTGTTCTGAGAGATGGGTCTTCAATAACGAAATCCTTTCGAAGGATCTTTTCTTTAGTGTCAATGGACTCAAATTCGTTGATCTCACCGAAACGAGCGTCCTTTTTCTTACGTAAGAAGACGAGATTCTTCTCATCGAGTTGGACGTCTGGCTGAGTTTGGAAGTTAATTCTGTCAGTTGAATGTAGGTTTCCCATTTTATATTGTGTATCTTATAAAGGACAAAGAAGAGTAAACGAGCTGTTAATCGAGTTTTTCAATCTTGAAATTCGTTGCTAAATAAAAAATAGATATTCGGGTCGAGATAAGACTGCAAAATAGTCTTAAATAAATTTGTCTAAATCTATTACTTCTGCAAATCGATGGAAGCAACTAACAAAACTCAACCTGAAGAGACGAAGACTCAGGCTACTACTGAGCAAAAATCCGTAGAAAACACCAATAAGGATGAAAAGAGCACAGTGGACGATAAACCAAAAAATATTAAAGCTTGCTCGTCACCAGAATGCACCAAACCATCAACATTGCAGTGCCCAACATGTGTCAAGATGGGTATTTCCAACGGAAGCTTCTTTTGCTCGCAAGAATGCTTCAAAGCGTTCTGGCCAATCCACAAATTCTATCATAGACCAGGTAACTCATCAATCCTGGGCTTCGGTACCTAATTCCATTCTCGAAAAAATGTTTTTAGAGGTGAACAAGTTTGAGAAATTCAAATTCACAGTAAGAATCACAACGTTTTGTGAGAATGAATCTGAATGTACTAGGGACCTATCAGACCCGGCAAAGTGTCAGCAAAAAATTATGTTCCTGATAATATTCCGACACCTGACTATGCAAAAACTGGAATTCCGAATGAAGAAATGTCAGCAAAGAAAGGTCATCTGATTGATGAGAATACTCCTGAGCAGATAGCTGCCGCTCGAGAATGCTGTCTTCTAGGTTTTGAAAACATATTGCATGTGTTTTATTAATATTATTTATCAAACAATTAGCCAGAAGAGCTCTGGACCATGGTCACAGTAAAGTGAAGCCTGGAGTAACTACAGATGAAATCGACAGAGCCGTGCACAATTTTATTATTGAAAACGGAGGATACCCTTCCCCATTGAACTATCATGGTTTCCCAAAATCGATTTGCACGTATTTCTCAGCTGATTCGACTTGTATATTAAGCAACGATAACCCTTTCAGGTCTGTAAATGAGGTCATTTGTCACGGTATTCCAGATGATCGACCACTAGAAGAAGGAGATATTGTGAACTTGGATATTAGTGTTTACTACAAGGGCATGCATGCTGATCTCAATGAAACCTATTGCGTTGGCAAAGTCGATCCGGACTCTCTCTACCTCGTATGATGCATTATTTCTTAGAGAGAAAATTAATTGAAAATATCCGTGCTTTAGATTGAACACACGTACAGAAGTCTCGAAAAAGCCCTTGAGATTTGCAAGCCTGGCACAATGTACAGAGAAATTGGTAACGTTATCGGCAAATATATTGAGAGCAAAGGGTAAAGTTAATGGCAACAATATAATTTTGCTCATGACGACTTCTTCTATCAGACTATCAGTAGTGCGATCATACACAGGTCATGGTGTGGGAGTTCACTTCCATTCCAACCCCAATGTGGCTCATTACAAAAACAATAAAACATCAGGATTTATGAAAGTAAGCCTTGCTCAGCATGGGGTTAATTCATTCAAATTTCATCTAATAGGAAGGGCACATCTTCACAATTGAACCTATGATTAATCAAGGAACCTGGAATGATGTAACCTGGCCTGATGAATGGACTGCTGTCACTGACGATGGAAAGCGATCTGCTCAATTCGAACACACGATTCTCATCACAAAAGACGGCTGTGAAGTGTTGACAAAGAGATTACCTGAGTCTCCACCTCTTGATTTCACTATTTAGTTTGCGTTGTTCTTTGTGCATCTTTCGCTTGTCTGCAGTATGTATCGGCGTGATAAGAGTCTTTGAGCTATGCTTTAAGAATCTGTTTGAGGTATGAAGGCCTAAAATTGAATATGTGACTACTTAAAGACCTCGCTTCAACTAAAACTAGAAGAGTAGAGGCATTCATGATTACTGAGAAAGAGGCTTTGATCTCGTCACATAGAAATCCATTTTTTCAAAATATTTAACCGCCAAGATAAATGTAGTAATAGCATAGGCATGAAAGGAAAGAGCTGGCAAGTGGGAGTAAATTACAAACCTCTTTTTATCTCAAAACACTATTTAGCTCTCCAACAATAGCTTTACTCAATTCTCATTTTATTGTCGCCTTGAATTTCACTGAACATGTATTCTTGCTGGTGCTCGATCAAGAACTGAGTCGAGCGTTTAACATCAACGAACATGGCGTAAACTTTTCTAATGTCTTGAATATCGACTTCTTCAGATTTTCTCTTCGCTGCAACAAGAGATGCTGCAGTGATCAGCTGAATAGCGTAACGCAATGAAGTTTCGGTTCCTGATTAAAAACAGTTGAATATCCCACATCGCTATTGTATTAAATACCTATTTTTGTTAAAAGCTCTTTAGCGTCTTCTGTCATCTCAACATCCTCTTCTTCGCATCTATTAATAATGATTCAAACTACAAAATTCTGAGGAGATGGTCTCACCGTATATCTAAAATCTGTCTCAACTCGTCTTCATTGTAAGGTTGAGTAGTAATGATCAAGAGTCTGTCAAGCAGATCGAGTGGAATACCATGAGGGCTAGAAGAAAAAAAAGTTAAAATATTGCACTAAAATCTCGCTTAGTGCTTACCTCTTATAATTCGTTCCACGGATGGTAGTAATACCTCTATTTGTAGCAACGATAACGATAGGAGCGTTCTCAGTTTCGAGAGCACGATTGAGGAAAGAGAAACACTCAATATCCAACATATGCACCTCATCAATGAAAAGAACTCCAGGCACGATATCAGCCTTGCCTTCCTCTCTCCATTCAGCCACCTACGCTGTCGTTAGGACAAGAATATTATGATCTCACTGACCTTTTGATCAATTTGATCTCTCACTTCCTGCTTAATTTCACCAGTATCACCAGAGAACAAAGCCAGGAATCCTTGAGTACGACTGTTTATGACATCGATTTCATGCAAAGTGACAGTATGGACGACCTCCTTTCTTTTCTGTAGCTCACCTTCTGGACATTGAACAAATCTTGTTTGTGGACCCATAGCATCATAATCAGATGCACGTGCAAACGAGCGACCCAACTTCGAAATTTTTCCAGAAGCCTATATATATATGAGAAAATGAATTAGACAACTGATGCAAAGGAGAATTTATATTTTGCCTTATCGATTGTAATAACGTCTCCTGCTACTATTTTTTCCTTTTGGATTGCTTCAATCATTTTATTTCCGAGATCGTAAATCGTTTCCATTTCTGTGGTCTTTAAGGTAATTTTGCCCGTCTTGGCTCCGCTGTCTATGGTTAACGAATAGTTTACATAAGCGCTAAAATGAAAACTGGCTACTTGTTGACTTTTCAATTTCAATCTCCACAACCTAATACCAAGAAACGGGAAATTAGCATTCCAGATTCGCTCTAAATGTTTACCTCTCCCTCGATGATCTCAGCTTCTTCCTTGATTCTGACACCAATCGATCTTCTGAAGGCTTGGGTAAGTGCTTCGGTCTTGCTCATTTCCAGAGAAAAAATTTCAGAGCCCGCAAGCATTGTGAATGGTGTTTCTTCTCCCAGAGCTTTTGCGATACCCATAGCAATGGCGGTTTTTCCTGTACCAGGTTGTCCTGCGATGAGAATAGCACGACCTGCGATTTTTCCTTCACGAATCATGTTTAAAATGATGCCAGCAGCTCTTCTTGCATCGAGTTGTCCGACCATACCTTGCGACTTTGCTCTGGGTTCCAACGAGTCGTCCACACCCAAACCTCGAATGTGTGAGTGAGCACCAATTCTCTCTATCCTTGTAACATCCTTAACCTCTGCGATTTTTGGGTTTGCCTGCATATTGCACGATGTATCTAGATTCTTCTATATTTTGAATTCTTTAGAATTTTTATTTTTCAAAGCATACAGTATAACTACATGCATCATAGTGTTCAAATAATTAAAGGAATAAAAACCAAGATTCAGATACATCCCCATCAATAAACTATGAGCAGAGGCGGCGGCCACGAATATCAAATTACGGTTTTCTCTCCTGAAGGAAAGCTCTTCCAAGTTGGTAGATAAGTAATCCATGGACTTTATAATGACTTTTTTTCCTTCACCAAAGAATACGCTTTCAAAGCCGTAAAAACGTCGGGATTGACTTCAGTTGCAACCAAAGGGAAAGATATCGCTGTTGTTTGTACCGAAAAGAAAGTCACAGTAATCTAACAGCTGCTTTAACATTGAAATCTGAGTGAAAACGAAAAGGACCGTTTGATCGATCCAAGTTCTGTCAGCAATATCTACAATATTACTGATACTATTGGTGCAATTACGACCGGAATCACTCGTAAGACCTCAATATTTGCTTCCAGTTGCTGAACATTCGCGTTAAGCTGATGCAAAAGCCATCATTTCAAGACTGAGAATGGAGGCAGCTGACTACAAGTTTGAAAATGGTAATTTATTGTAGTTTTGCAGGCAGAAAGTGCTAATGATGCTTTCCTCAAAGGCCATACCGTGCCAATCGATGTATTGTCGCAGAGATGGGCTGATTTAGCACAAATGTACACTCAGAAGATGTTTATGAGACCTTTGGGAGTAGAAACCATGCTGGTTTCCATTGACGACGAAAAAGGTCCTCAGATCTTTAAGATAGACCCTAGTGGACATTACCTTGGCTACAAGGTACTTTCTCCTCCTCCTAATGTACAGTAGCTTACACATCTGCACTTAGGCATGCACCGCAGGAGTTAAAGAAGTCGAAGCTTCAAACTACCTTGCAAAACAATTCAAAAAGAAGGAAGATTTGCACCTGACATACAGCAATAATGAGGCTATTCAGCTTGCTATCAGCACTCTTCAAAACGTAATCCTGCCTTTCTTTTCTCATTGTTTTTAAATTACTCATTATTTGCTAGGTGTTATCTACCGACTTCAAGGCAACTGATATCGAGGTTGGTATCGTTTCTCGCACAGAGAACAAGTTCAGAAAACTCACCGCAACCGAAATCGAAGAGCACCTGAATGTGCTTTCAAGCAAAGACTAGTGAGTGTTATTGATCATTCAATTCCCCATATAAAGTTCGTACACAGAATATTTGCAACCTTTATGTGCATCATAAAGATTAAGCTGTTCGAATCCTAATTCACATCGTTCGATCAACTGAAAATGAAATATTGTGCATATAATTTAGTTCTCAAAACCTCAGCACAATCTTAGCACATACCCTTAGAACTCGAGAGCCTTGATATTAAGAATTTATCGGTGGGGTCATTTATGCAGTAGTAAAGGAAAGATACCTAATTCATTGTAAAGAAATGATTCCAGTTAATATGAGAAGATCTATCCAACTGCAAATTTATCGAACCATGAAATTGGAATGAACGCTGCCCTCTGATATGTAGAAATTTATACTCTCTCGTTCTCTTCTCTAGGTGATTGTAAACATTTCAGATAATATAGTATCAAATAAGGGATAAGTAGCTAGAGATTACACATAGCTATAATTTTCTCCCCAGTCCTCAAATAGTGAAGAGTCATGCTCTTCGCTCAACATATCCGCGTCATAAGCTTCGTCGTAGTGGTAGTTTTGGTACACATTTACATTCTTATTCGTGTCGGAGCGTCCAGAAATTTCATATGCCAATGCACATGACCAGCTGTCGAGGTTATCATTCACTAAATGCTGGTAAGAAAATAACGGCGACCATTCTCGTTTCGCGAGAGAGAATCTCTCCCCTTTGCAGCTATTTCCACCTACAGCATAGGCATATCCTCCAAATATTGCGAGTTTATTTCGAAGGTCCCTTCCATCGTTCATTTGAGGTCCTTCTTTCCATTTGAATTTTTCGACGTCCAGGGTCCATACTTCAAGTGAAAATCCATGATTGTAGCCGCCACCAAGAATCGTTAAATTATTGTCCAACTCGGAGAAACAAGCGCTATTTGACAATGGCTCATGCAGAGTAATCTTAGGCATGTCCCACTTCTGCGTTTCTGTATCGTATCGTTCGATAGTATTGAGTCTAGCAATACCATCATAGCCTCCAACGACAAAGATGTATCTGTTATCCATAGCACATGCTCCAAAAGCGCATTTCGCTATAAGCATTGGATCGATTGGTCTCCATTCGTCCTTTTCAAGATCGTATCGCTCACATGAATTCAAAAACGCGTTTGATGTACCATCGTAGCCTCCTAACACGTAAACGAAATTATTCAGATACACTGAAGCGTGCTCCTTGCGGGCCTGATTCATTGGTCTCTTGTGGATAGGTAGCATTTTTGTAAGAGAGAATAAATAGACTGCGTTGGAGATCCCTCCGCCTGTTATTAAAATATCCCCGGAAGGTAAGGTGCAGGCTGAACTGTAGTAATTAAATTCAATGTTTGGATATTGAGGCAGGAACTGTAGCTTCCACTCTTCTTTCTCGATATTATAAACTAATATTTTGTTCTTTTCTCCGAAAAAGCATATCTTTGGCGAAGTAATACCTAGAAAAGGAAAAGAGAGGAGAGTTAGACTCTCGTTTATTAAGGAGCAACAGAATCATACTCTTTGACATGAAGCCAATGTGCGCAAATTCTTGATAGATTGTTGGATCGAAAAGCACTTTGGGGATCTGTACTACATACTGAGGGCGAGTATTAGCGAGGTTCTTTGTTTCCATGTTGAAGCTTTCTTCGATATCCTCGACGCTTCTGATCAGTTCGTTGCCTTGAATCACTTTTGTGTTTTCTAAGTTTTATAGACGAAGGAAACTGTCAAGAAATATGCTCAGTCAAATTGCAAAATTTACCAAATTTCTCAATAAGTTTCGTGACTTCACCCTGCAGCTTTAAAAATTTATCTAGTGTTCCAGCTCTTTTTGCGATATCTTTATCAGCGGAATTGATCTCCTCATTCACGTGGGCTTCAAAAGTAGATTTCAGCAATGCTCGGCGCTCGTTGAGTTTTTTGATTATCCGGTCAAATTCGTCATCTATTGCCTTAAGTTGGTCATTCTTATGCTTAATATCTCTAGCTTTCTTCTTCTCGAAAGCATCCTGCTCTTGTTTGATCTCCTCAAGCTTTTTCTTTATCTGATCATTAAGTTTGTTCGTTCTTTCCTTAAGTAACGTTGCTATATCAAGTGTAAATGATCGGAAAGCTGAAGGATGAAGTACCAGAATGCTCTTGCTTTAAAAATTTATGGCCGCTATGGTCTATAATACAACCTGGGCACACGTTTGTTTGGCAAGTCTCACAGAAAATTTTCATGGGCTCTTTATGTGCGTCGCAAAGTAGTAGTTTTTTCTGAATTTCTCTCTGCTTCATCGCTAGTTCAGCCGCGATGTAGTTTTTCGATAGCTGTGAAATAGGAATGGTCGCTGGAATCTTCGCTCTGCAGATGGGGCACTCTATCTTTTTCTTCAAGGCTAGAATTTGTTTGAGGCAGTGTTCGCAGTAAGTATGTCCACAGGGGAGATTGCGAGGACATCTCTCTCCCTCATCATATAGCTCATAGCAGCTCGGACACTCCATAAAGAAAAAATCAACGTAGAATAATTTATATATACCGATTAGAAATTGAATTTTTAGATCTATACAAACTCATTGATCTCGTTACAAATTGCTTCTTGTTTGCAATTCAAGTGCTTATCTCTTAATTTTGACAGGTTGCCATTAAGATAAGCTGAGAAACTAAATCGAAAACGGATTTTACTGCCTTATGAAGGTCTATATATGATTTTTCTCAAGTATTTAGCTCGATAACAACGTGTGAAAAAATTACGTATTTCTACAGATAAATTTACGTGTGCGATGCCAATTTTCCAAGAAGTGGGCACAAAGGTCCGTATTCACTCTGTATTTCTGAAATAGCAGTACTAGAGAAATCATGAAAAAGAGTAGTCTAACTTTTTCTAAATAAAATAGAAATTGTCAGAGTTTTTTTTGGCACAATACATAAAAACCGGTACAGGTGATTGCTCCACTGAAATTAATAACATGAACCGTTTTAGTGCTTGGAATTGAGTTTATCGACACAAACTGCTAATGAATGTTAGCTAACATGTATCCCCAAATCCTACATTAATAAAATGCAACAAAAATGAAAGAGAATCTCCTCTTATCTGCGGATTTCAAACCACCAATTCATTGAATAAAAGATTTACAATAGATAACACAGTCAGTCATTCATCATTTCTAACTCGTTCATGTGTTATTATTCTGTTTGGCAACACTCTCTGGCCGATTCTCCTCGTATAATCATCCTTAGATGCCAACTGGTCTGCCATTAATAAATTCTCCATATGTCATATCAAGGTTGCTATCGACCATATAGCCCGAGCCATGCCATTTACCATTTCTGAAATCCCCTACATAGGACGTCCCATCGGGAATAAACTCAGTTCCAGAGCCATGTGGAAGCCCATTTTTCAATTTTCCTGAATAAGAATTTCCATTTTCTAGTTGAACAAGTTGCTGCTCATCTTCTTTATCGTCCTCTTTACTTCTGAGATCTCGTGTAACATATTCAAACTCCTTTGATTTATCAACTGATTCTTTTTTACTCAGGTTCTGCTTATAAGTTTCCAAAGTCGTCAGCAAAATACTCGGACTTTTTCCTGCTTCCCCTTTTCCACCATGCTCACCACCTGAAGGGTCAATAGTCACGTACTCTATGAATGGATAAGGTTTTTTTGCTGGATTTCGGATGATTGATTTGGTTTTCAGTTGAGCGCTCACAATTTCATCGTAGTTTTTCAAGAAATCATGGAGAACAGGGATATCATCGTCTTGATAAGAGAAAAAAATCAAGGGCCTGGTTTCATGGCTTGAGGGGAATAATTCGAAACAGTTTTTATATGCAATTGGAATTGATTCCACCGTGGCAAATATTTTCATCTGACCGATCTTCGCTGTCTTGAAGCTCAGCTTTTTTAGTGAAGAGACCCGCAAGAGAACATCATTGATATTGTCGCTGCTTTTAATAACGCGCTCAAAAAACGCTTGTGAGCTGCAGTAGCAGATGTTGCTTTCATTGTCGATGAAAAAGAACTTTGGGACGTAGGCTTTGGACCGCTTTTTCTGTTTTAGGAATATACCGTACCTTTGACTGAAAACTTCCATGTTCCCAAGATTTATTTGCTATTCGCGTTTCGTTATTTTATCAAATAATTAATTTATACTCACGATATGCAAATGATATACATCAAATTCAAAAAAGAAAAAAAATTTTTTCCAAGCAACTAACGGGGAATCCGCTTATGGTAGGCAATTTATAGTAATAAATAACAGAAAATGAAGATGTGCAGACATAAATCAAAAAAGAAATTATGAAAACATGGCATTACTTTCAAAATTGCAAGGAAAAAATACTGGGATGTATATGAATATATATAGATATGATTACAATATAACTGGAGAATGGAGGCAAACCAGACATTAAATCGAGCACCAAAACATTTGCTGAACAGCATAATGATACAATAATTTTCTACAATTCAGGTTGACTGATTTCATTCGAAAGTTGTCGCGATGACTGATCAGCCTTCATTTTTCGTTTCTAGAATGAGTGATGTCAGACATGTGATAAAACAAATAAATTTGATATCATACATGCACTTTTATTTCCACAATACTTTCCTGAATCCTGAGCAGGTCTTTTCGAGCACTTCTATTTTTCAGCGTTAGTTCATTAAGTCGATCAAAAGCTTCATCTAACATGAGGAAACATAATTTCCAGCAACTTCTCTTCTATTAATTTACCTATGGAAAAAGAATTGTTCGGACGATTGGTTTCAAAAGCAGGTCGAACAGCGTCCAATAAACTCATATTCGTAAAAGAATTCCGCCGCTTAGTTAGCATTTTCTTTTCGCTCTTTGCTGTTCTATGCGTAATTTGAGAGTAATCATGGTCTACCGATGTATCTACTTGCTTTCGATTCTCTGTAAAATCATGGGGTAAAATCAGCTCTGTACATTTTAAAGGATGGTAAAAATTACCTTTTGACATTGAATAATTATCGTTCTTATGACTAAACGAAAGATTGCGGTCTTTGGAGTTTTGATGTTGCATTCTACTTCTGCGATACCCTGCAAATTTTGAAGAGCTAGAAGGAAGAGCACCTAAAAGATAATTTTTCGGCATCTGGTACGCTTTCATGAGTTTCTCTTGAAAACGGCTCTCGACTAATGGTCGTAACATGATTTTAGGCTTGTTGGTTGCTTTTAACGTTTCACTTTCCGTCGTTTGCTCGGTTAAAAAAGTATTGGCTCTTCCGCCTGACCCAAGCGATGTCATAAAAGTCGAAGAAACCATATCCGTCGGTGAGATAGTTGTATTAACATTCACCTGAGCTAAGCTATTCTTTCTGGTGTTATTAAGACTTGAATGGTAAGCTAAGTCTGAAGGAGGTACATTCAAGGTGGTTTTATTGCTGGTTGTATTTGAGGTAAATTTATCGAGTGAGTTGAGATTTTGTAGACGGTTGTTTGAGATTGGCTGTAAGTATCGATTTCCGAGTGGAGCTTCTATAATTTTTGAATTATTGCTGGTTGTTCTTTTCTTCGGGCGAGGATTTGAAAAACTGCGGTCATGCTTTGAATTTTGTGTATGCACAATATTGTCAAATGATTTATCGATCAATCGCTTTTCACTGAACCGGTTTTTATCCACATGATGCATTTTCAATGGAGGTACCTTGCTATTAAAGTTGTGGAAATTCGGTTGAGGTATTCTATCTGAAATCCTTTTGATGGAAGGAGTTTTATTAATGGAGTAGTCGTTAATAAGGAGTCTGTCGGGTGTACGAGACGGCGTGATTTTTCTATTTGAGTTAAATTTTCCTTTGTCAGTCTTCGATTCAACTATTGTTTTCGATGGGAGCTTTGTTCCAGCTGTATGCGAAGAATGTGTTGTTTTTTGGACATATGGGTTCATAAATTGGGCGGTCTCAAAAGAAAGATGACACAAAACGCATTGGAAAGTAATATTTTATAGAAATAAATGAAATTTAATCGCAACATAAATTTTACGAAGCGTCAACAACTCTGCAAAGCTTGGTCATGAGCTGAAGAACGTTATAAAAAACCAATGTAAACACATACAAAAATTAGTCAAATATTACTATTTTCCTCGTAAGATAAGAGACTTTTCAATCCATTCAGAAATGGATAAAAAACACGCTTTGATGTCGCATAGATATTAAATCTACTATTCTTGTTGGATGAAGTTGCTGACTGAAACAATTTTCAATTTATTCTTTCAAGAAAAACTTTTGAAAATAGAAAAAAAGGTTTGTGCTTGTTTTCTGTTAAGAAACTGCTTTCTCTCTTGATAATTCTTATATTACGATTGTTATTTTTCTTATTTGTCTGCAATGGAGAGGATACTAGAAGTAGCGTGCTCTTTTTCATTTGGAAAATATGATTGTAGATCAGAGCAAAGCTGTAATATTAAACTTTTAATGCTGAAGTATCATTCGTATGGGCACTAATTATTATCAAATTGTATGATCCTCAGTTGAATATCGAAAATACCTACCTGGTTTTGATTGCTATGACAAATTTCTCAACTGATCAGCTAGTTACAAGTAATACATGACATTTGATTCATGTGATCTCATTTTGTTTATTTTAATTGGAAAAAATATCGTTAAATTTTATTTCCTCGATATTAATCCTAAGTCCTCTCTAAATATGTACCAGGGCTTCTGGATTGATTTAAACTTTTCTGTATTTCCATTGCCGATACTTAATTATGCAGACGAAACTGTGATTAATGAATGAATCATATGTTACGTTACAAGTTGAAGGGCTGTTGAACCCTAGATTAATTTTTTGTATATTAGAGTTGAATCAATTAGTCAGTGTTCTAAACTCACCAAGGTATGGCCAATGGAGGAACTTAAGTCATATGTATCTTCAAAAAGCAAAACAGTAATTATTATCAATGGCTAGATAAGGTATCAATTTTCTGTATTTGCTCTCATCAAACTTAAAATTATGACTGTTGTTAAACGCGCTATTGAAAAAGCGAAATTTATTTTGTGAACGACAAATGGACCTATCATTTCCAGAAGCACGATATGACGATCCCAACAACATAAATATCCAAGATATCAAAGATGATTTCCTACGAATTTTGAGTCTCGAGAATACGAAGCTGACTGAAAAATTAGTTAAGAACGAGAAATTGCAAACTCATCGAATTGAAAACATAATCTCAGAGCAGTCCCATCTACTTCAACTTCTAAATGAACAAAAAAGACAAAACCAGGTTATATTAGAAGAAAACAATGTTCTTAGAGAGCAATTGAAACAAAACTTATCAGGAACAACAAATCTCAAATATAATGCGCGAACCTCTCATAAAAGTGAGCGACAGACTTTTGCCAACAGCGATAGCGGTTGTCATGACCGGCATAGGGACAAAGAATTTCAATTCTCCTTCCAACGACAAGAAGCTTTTTCCATGGATAATAAGCGTAGTATGTCGAATATTGAGGCTTCAACAGAATCAGATAGTATTCACTTGAAAAATATCGCTCTGCTAAAGAATCATATTTTTCTCTTGGAGCAAGAAAATGACATTTTGAGGAAAAATTTAGTTCTTTCGAAGCAGCATGAGATTCGCCTGAGTTTGGAACAGAGAGAGCAACAACTACAATTGCAGAGCCTTCAAACAAGGATTGATCAAGTCACCAGAGAGAACTTCGATTTAAAGCAATCGCTCTCATCCAAAGAGGAAGAAATGACTAATACCATTACGAGACTTACAGATATAAATAAGCATCTGGTTTCAAAAGTCAAGGAATATGAATCTGCAGTGGATATTCTCACGAAAGAGCTCTATAAATATACCGAGGCTCAGGCTCAGAAAGGAGCACATTCCAAAAATCAACTATCTTTTATGAGGCAGGATTTTGCTGAAATTGAGCCACCTGAAAGAAAGTCAATAGCAAGGAGATTGTTTCAAAATGATCCATCAAATGAGATACAAGAGGGTTTAGCGACAAGCCAGCGTCCAGAGGAGCCAGGAAAGCAATTCTCGAAATCTCGATCACTGAGTGAGCTTGCAAAGAAAAACACGAACAATCAAACAGATGTGGTAGGAACCAAAGTGCAGTCAAAAAATCCGTCTGGGACCAAGCCTCAACCCAAATCCACTCAAAAAACTCCGATGAAACCTGCAGCCAGAAAGACCGTAGGTTCGAAGCAAAGCGATCGCGGTCCCATAATTAGTGCACGCGATAGCGGGGTCCTGCAAAAAAATGATCAATCTTCTGAGAGATATGTTGGTATGCATGTTTCGAATGCCTGATCAAGGCAATGAAAAGGAGGAGAAACAATGGTGTCAATATATTTTATATCTAACACGAGCAAGAACGACAAGTTCTTTTAAAGCTAGTTTAAACTAATTTGATATGTCTAATATATATTATAAGAATTCAACCGCGTTTTCCCTTACATTAAAGCAACCGCAATGAAATTTCAACTCTGCAAGTTGATTAGTGCATAGATTTTCCGAACTTTAAAGAGAAAAATGAAGCTAAGGATATATATAAGCAATTGATTAGGTTTGTTCAAGAAATTAAAGCATCCGATCTATTTCCGCGCGAAGTGCCAAATAATAATAGATTCAAACATTTAATTTTTCGATCTTAATTCTACCTGTTATCTATTTCTAAATAATGCCTCCTAAAAAAGCCAAATCTTCTGAAGCAACAACAAAGAAGAAGAACAACGAACCGAAAGGCAAAAAGAGAAAGCAAAAGGTTGAATCTTCCGAAGCCTCAGAAGAAGAATTCAAAATGATCGAGTCAGACGAAGACAATGACTTCGAAGAGGAAAAGCGCATAAGACAAAAACTCTCTTCAACTAGACTCAACGACGGAAGCGACTTCGAAGGTGACGATCTCTCAGGTGATGAAACAACTCCAGCAAAGAAGAAACCAAGTAAAAAAGCTCGCAAGAACTCAGATAAAGACACCGGCAAAAAAAGAAATGCAAGCAAAGCTGAGGAACCTAAACCAATCGTTGCCAAGAAGGCCAAACCGAATGGACCAAGCAACTTTGGTGGGATTGTTGTGAAGGGTAAGACCCTTGACGCTAAAAATGATGAGGTCTCGAATAATCTGCTTGATCATCCTCTTGATTTTGACGTTGAAGCTCAGCATATCACAGAAGAAGACGCTTATATTCCTCCTTGGGCTAAAGAACCACAGATGCAAGATAAGAATAAGAGATATTCAAACGATCCGCAGTATGACCCTACAACGTTGTATGTCCCTGAAGCAGAATTCAAGAAATTGACTCCAGTCTTGCAGCAGTATTGGAAGATCAAACAGAACAATTTTGACAAATTAGTCGCAATGAAAGTTTGGAAATTCTATTATTTCTACTACCAGGACGCAATCATCGTTCATAAGATAATCGATATGAAGTTGACTCTTCAGAAGAATTGGACGTTTACATTCTTTCATGAAAGCTGCTTGAATCGATTTGCTAAACAAATATTAGATCAAGGATATCAAATCATGGTCGTTGAACAAATGGAGGAAATTAACTCGAACAAAAAAGATGTTATTCGTCGAGAGGTATGCCAAATCCTTACCCGAGGCACAGCAGTTGACCATAACCCTGCGGACTATTCTTCGAGGTTTTTGTTAGCAATTTTCGAAGAGAAACTCAAATTCGGAGTTGTTTTTGTAGATACCACAACACATGAGTTTTATGTGGGTGAATTCGAAGACGATGAAACGAGAGCGAATCTCAGGACAACGGTATTAAGAATGAAGCCCGTTGAGGTTATTTATATCAAAGGGTACCTGAAAAACGATTCAGCGAGCCTCATAAAGTTCCTTCCTGAGAAGCCTACCATGACTTCCCTCAAAGAAGCCAAGCCAATAGCCATGAACGAGCTTTTCGCGAAATTTAATCATTACTTCAAGTCTCGGGGCGAGATGACCCAAGAAGAGCCTCCACTTCCTGAGCTGCTTAGAGTAATGAAGGAGACGTTTGAATCGGCACCAAATCCGGTCATTGCTACTCAAAACTCCCAAGAAATTGACGAAACTGCCAGAGATGCGGGCAAACCTTTCTTCTTTGCGTTCCAAGCTCTGTCAATGGCGTTGAACTATCTAAGAAGCTTGCTACTGGACGATACAGTCTTTTCGATGGGTCAATTTATTAATTTTGATATCAACTTGCAAAAGCAAAGCACTCTGTTCATGGATGCTCAAGCGCTTCAGAATTTAGAAGTTCTTGAGGTAAATTATCTCACGACCTATACAACGCAAAATACCCTATTACATTTCATGGATCATACAAAAACTGCCTTTGGAAAACGAATGTTTAGAAGATGGTTAACCTCTCCGCTGATGGACGTGGACTCTCTCATTGAGCGTCAGAACGCAGTCCAAGATCTGATATCCAATAGCGACATCGCTGATTATTTCCATGACAAACTTTCGAAGCTCCCCGACTTGGAACGAATGATCAGCAGAATTTATAATTTGAGCAACAAGCAGAGGATGTCTGCTGTCTACTTCGAAGACTTTGCAAAAAATCGGCTCAAAGACTTTCTGGACTTCCTGAAAGAGCTCAAAACAATTGAGGGACTTGTGAGCTACTTCAACGACTACGTTGAAAAATTTAAGTGCAAGCGCCTAAAGCAGCTCGTTACTTTCAAAGACGTTGATATCGCCTCCTACACGAAAAGAAAGGTGAAAAAGCCGACACCATCAGAGCCTCCAGAAATGGGCATTTTCCCTAGAATCAATGATATCATTTCTGACCTGGAAAATATGATTGAATTCAGAGAGGGCGTTCCTGTCCCAGCGCCAGGAATCAGCAAGGAAAATGATGTAATAATGGCCCAAATTAAAAAGATAAAGGAGAATTTGAACAATCATCTTGAAGAACAAAGGAAAATTTTCAAAGAGAAGAATATAAACTATGTCAATAGCAAACATAGGTACGAGCTGGAAATCCCGGAAGAACTTTTTGAGACCAAGAGCCGTCCTGCAGACTTTACCATCACCTCTAAACGCAAAGGATTCCTACGCTTTCATAACAGTTTTATCGAGGATCAAGTCTATAAACTCTATGAATTAGAGTTAGAGTTTCAGAAAGTCTTGGTCCCATTCATAGTAGGGTACTTTAAAAAGTTTTATGATAGACACTCGCTTTGGAACCAAGTGATCGCGTGTCTCGGTGAGCTTGATTGCCTCTGTTCATTGGCACATTTGGCACAAACCATGAGAGTCAGCTGTAGACCAAAGTTTCATAAGAGCAATGAACCAATATTCGAACTGAAGGAAATGATCCATCCCTGTCTAGCCAAAAGCGGCGTGAACTTCATACCAAACGATATAAATTTCGAAAAAGATAAAAATGTCTTTCTCGTGACAGGTCCTAACATGGGCGGTAAATCTACATTACTTCGAATGAGTTGTATCGCAGTGATCATGGCACAAGTTGGAAGTTGGGTGCCAGCTGATAGCTTCGACTTAACTCCAGTTGATCGGATTTTCACAAGAATTGGAGCCTCAGATAGGATATTAGAAGGTAAAAGTACTTTCTTCGTGGAAATGGAGGAGACATTACATATTGTGCGAGATGCGACGAAGAATTCTTTGGTGATCATTGATGAATTGGGCAGAGGGACATCTACCTACGATGGAGTAGCAATTGCTTACGCTGTACTAAAATACCTCGCCGAAGAAATCAAATGCTTCTTGCTGTTTGCGACTCATTATCATTTGCTTCTGGAAGAATTTTCGCTATATTCAAATGTAGCCTGCTATCACATGGCCTGTGATTTCGACCCGAAAAAGGAAGAAGTACGATTCTTGTATCGGTTTATGCCAGGAAATGCTCTGAGCTATGGTATAAATGTGGCTAAAATGGCTGGATTGCCTATTGAGTGTGTCATGATGGCAAAAGAGAAATCGGAAGCCATGATAAAAGAAAAAAAGAACATCTTTTCCGCAAAGAACATTACAAGCAAATTCAATAATATTATTTCTGCCTTAACAAATACGGAGCAAAATGACTATGACAATGTAGAGGATGAGATCGGAACTCTGATGAAAGCTTTGGCGAACTAAGGAAGATATTCTTTCAGCAATCAACAAAATGGTGTCGGAGGAGTAAGGTCATCATAAAATTTGTCTAACAATAGTCTTACATGATGCATGAGTGAACTCTCAAATTACTTAGATAATACTAGACAAACTGCTTGCCTATGTGAAATTTTGAGTGTATTTAATCGAAGTTAAGACAGCAACTTCGATTTTTTTTTGAATTATATTATCTCTTTGGAAAGCAAAATGATCAAGAAATTAGTGAGCATAGAAGAAAAATGAAAATCTTTTCTTGAGCAGCATTCGTGAATTTTTCATCTTAATGAAGGTCATAATAATCGTCAAAGCCAATTCAATGCTTATAAACTAATAGGCTCCGCAGAAATAAGAATAAAGTTTCAACAAATCATTCTTGTCTGCATGCTTTCCTAACAGCAATTCAAATATGTTCATTCATAGTTTCCAAGAAATAATTCAGGCAGATTTTTCGTATTTAACTTTTTGTTAACAGCTCATTCGATAGACCAACAATATCAGAATTAATAATGCATTTTTTGTAGAGATTTCGTTTTTTCTTGCTGTAAAACACGAAGCCACAATGCCATTTCCTTTCATAACGCAACAATTTTCAAGAGATAAAGGGTACAAAAAATGAGATTAAACAATTTGAATGTATTGTGCTCTCTACTCAAAATCCGAGAAGTAGTTCTTGTCAAATCTGAATATACGAATAATACCCTCTTCTCCTCCACTGCAGAATCCTCTGCCGTCGTTGTGGAAGCATAAAGAATTGACTGGACCGAAATGTCCTGGAATCAATCCGAGCTCTTCTTCATAAATGATGTTGACCAATCTGATTTCAAAACCACCAGCCTAACAGAAAGCACACATGTGTAAATAACGCCAACCCTTGAAAGAAGTAGGAATTACCTTAGTTCTTGCAGCATCTCTAGCCAACACACCACCTCCAATAATGGCATGGTATTTAGGGCCACCCTTTGCCTTGTCTCCTAATTTGTCCTCAAAGATCAAAGGAGAAATGCATCCAGCGTTCATTGGCACTTCAGTTTTGAACGTCTTCTTACATTCGAGAGTTTCTGGGTCGAAGATCTTGGAACCTTCATTGGAGTTCACGACCATCATGCTGAAGTCTTTCGTGATGGAGAAAGAGTTAATTTGACTATCGAAAGCCTTGACTGAGAGAAGCTTCTCACCTGATAGAATATGAGATCAAATTTCAATAAATGCTGCTGTACCCTTGAGGTCATAAACTTCAAGATTTCCATTTTGCTTTGCTCCAATAATGGTCTTATTCAAATAGCCCCATGCGATCTAATTTTGAAGTGTTCAGGAAAATGTATGCGTTCAAGTGGTACCTGGCAGAATTTTTGATCGGTGGTTCCGATTTTTAAGACTTTTTCTGGTTTGATGACGAGATGTTCTCCTCTGTCGCCTTTTGTTTCCTTTTTGCTGTTTTCAATGAGCAATTCTTCGAGTTTTCTGAAATCATAAATGATGAACTCAACATCTTTCTTTTCTTTAGTAAACCATTCGGCTAACTGGTTGGTAATTCATATCAGAGACATAAACTGCTATTTAAGTTACCACTAGGAGCTCCTTGCCTCCGTAGGAAAATTCAAGAGTTTTAATTTGGGCATCGAGTTGAATTAATCCGACATGTTTGCCTCCATTGACTTTGAAGAACTCAATACTACCGTTCAATGTTCCTGCAACCAACCATTCAGAATCGGCAGTGACGTCGATGGTTCTGATGGCAGCACTGCAGAGGTAAGATCCGATTCTTTCTCCTGTATATGAGTCCCAAAGATTGACTTTCTTATCGGTTGAGCCGGAAAATAGGAGATCTCCGTCGAAGTTGATCTTGACGACGTTAACAGGTCTTTCGTGTCCTCTGAGAGAAATTGGTTTCATTGTTTGAGAGATTGGTAGCTCCTTTGCTTTTCTTAATTACAATAAATGTATCTTATTTAGCAAACTCTAAAATAGACTGCTTGGCCAAATCAAAAGGTAAACAGAAACAAGGAAACCAATACAAATTTTCATGCAGTGCAAATGTGCGTTGCTAGGGATCATCTAGCAAGGGGAAGAGAGGTATTAAATTAATGCTCCAGAATTGATCTCTTTGGCCCATCTTACAGTAGAAATTGGCAAGTAATGAGCAATGGTCTTGAGAAATTAGAAACACGCTTCCTCTGAGTGCTGTAAAATGATTGGATGGATTTTTTACTGTTTTTAGTTTTGGAAGCAATTCTTTCTTCTATCAAATAAACCTATCAGAATGCTCGGGGCGGACCTGTCAAGTTTTTGACTACGAACGGCTGATAAAAAAGAACAGCCTAGCAACATCTAAAAAACAAACATACGATCGGACTATATATTTTTATGCCACAATTGCTGCTCAAAAATTGCATCATGGATTAATATAGAATAGATCATTAGTTTCTTCTTTCCTTATGGGAATTTTACAAAAAAAGTGAGCAGATTGTTGAGGTAGGAGAGCTCGCAAAGGAACTGAAATATTTCTTTAGACGCTAGAAGCGATAGAATTTGCAATCTCTCGCCACCATTATTTTTAATCTCTGGCGTATGCCTTTGAATAACATGTGAGATGACTCGTATTATATTTCTCTCGAGATAATGACACTACGAAAGACTGTTAAAACAAAGGCGATATAATTTATCAAACCGTAAATATTTAAATAAATAGCAATATTCGTTGGAAGGCGCTTCGAGTGACTAAATGGAAGATCAAACCCTCACTCAATTAAGACAAAGTAAGCCTGCTTGCGGAATGAAAAATATTTATTGGAAAATTAGGAATTCAAGCACTTCAAAGAGAGCGAGATGAGCTCACAACTGATGTATTAAAAGAGAGGCAAGGTTTGTTGACTCTCGAAAAGCAAATCGCCAATTTGAAAATGGAGTATGAATATCAGAATAGCGCAGTCAAAGAAAAAGAATCGGTTATTTCTGAGTACACCAGAATGATTGATGAGTCTGAAAAAGCATATACTAAAGTAAATTATTCCATTGCGATCAAGTGCCTTAAATTCCTATTAGCTCGTTGAGAACTCATCGAAGCTGTTGCGTGCGTTGGAGGCTGAAAGTACGACTTTAAAAGGAAAAATCTCGAAATCTAAAATTTAAAAATCACATTTCGTTTTTCCTTATTATTGCATTCTCTATTGGAACTCGAGAAGATCCTGTTCAAATAATCAAAGCGTTATGTTTTGAAAGATATGATATCCCTGAATTTTCCATATTTCAAAAGAAATACTCAATAAAGAAAATGAAAATCCTCACTATATATATGTAAGTCCTTGCGATATTTGGTTCAATGAGAGAATGCTAGCTGTAAATGCAGAATTTATTGAATGTTTTTGGAAAGGAACACTATTAGCTCGCTTGCTATTTTGCATCTTCAAATTCCAGCTTCATATTATTCTGTTCTAGCGAAATAGTGAGGCCCTAAGCTGATATCTATTTCTTGACTATAGGCTTTCATGTCGGACCAAAATCACAGAACTAAGAAAGCTTCAGACTTCGTGTGAGATGTTCCTTAAAATTTTTGTGACAAATATTCCCAGATCATTTTCATGAACACCA
>ENA-UOTX01000613-UOTX01000613.1-compost-metagenome-genome-assembly--contig:-NODE-613-length-35753-cov-32.559732_pt1 | contig 35753 bp, 27 predicted proteins | sample MGYA00238143_ERZ746982 | MGnify/ENA primary metagenome ERZ746982 (study PRJEB28758, sample SAMN06268862) | compost metagenome | isolation source: single cell | place: USA: California, Emeryville, Joint... | reverse complement strand
CCCTTGACACTAGAAGAAATAATGTTGAAAATCTAATTAGATAATAGGTTCACTTCATTTATTTATATAAATCTATAATAACGATTACGTATATAATGATAATTTACAAATCATGGTATTTTCCTTCATGTGTTGTTGGAGTAGTGCCTATGATTTCTTCCTCGATCACATCCTTCAATTGGTCTTCCCGTGTATCTGGAAGACGAGCGACGGCAAAGAAGGTGAAAATTCCAATGACCGAGTAAATCACCATTTGGTTTATCCCCACTCCCTGAGCCAGCAGCAAGATAAAAGGCGCAAGCATGCTGCCAAACCTGCCAACAAAAATCGAAAATCCGACTCCGACAGACCGAATCGGCGTCGGGAAGAGCTCGTTGGCGTAGACATAGACCATTGGATAGCAGAGACATATCAAAAACTTGATCATCTAATCAAATAGTCATTAGCAAAGTTCCGAAAAAGACTCTTACCATTGAAAATATTGCTGTTAAAGCGTTCTTTTGATTAGGGAACAAAGGGATCAAGAAAAAGGCGAATCCAAACAAGATCGAAAGGGCGAGACTTCCCTTCGCGATTGTTTTCTTCTTGTATATTCGCATAAGGAAACCTAATAAGAAATATAAGATCGACGTTTCAACCAGGAAAGATTACCTGTTGAAATATAGCCGAGGAGCTCTCCAGTACATACTAAAAACGCGTTTAGATAGATATTGCCTCCAAGGTCAGCGACTCCGAAAGTAAACGCAGCGTACGTGAGGAACAGATAAATCATATAGACGCAGATTTTAATCGTGTCTCCTCGCAGCGATTTGTATTTGAACAAGTGGATGAAATTATAGTCCTTCTGTTCGCTCCTGGGCGCATCAGCGTCTTCGCCGCCAGTAATCGGACTCTCAAGCACGAAATTGACATTTGCAATGGGAGTTTGGTTGATCTTTGCGACTTTTCTGAGTGTTGCAGCGGATTCTTTCAACCGTAATTTGCTATAGTAGAAGCTAATGGAACGTAAAAGTCAATTATTAATGCTGCAAATTCTTTTCTATTACCGAGAGCTTTCCTCAATGAAGAATAAAGGAATAATCCCCAGTGCCAAGGGCACTGCACAGCCGAGGAGAATCTGTGTTTGCCAATTTCTAACGAAATAGGCGAATCCGACGAACACGATCTCGCTAATTGCGCAAAAAACGAGGAGAAGCGTGGTGGAGGTTTGCCGGATGGCTTTCCCGCCTTGTTCGTTGGCAACGACAGTGCAAATAGCAAAAAAGGGATCAAGTCCTGCCCAACTGAACACGAGACCAATGAAATAAATCCAAATCTGATTCGAAAAGCCCAGGACGATAACGAAGAACAAACTGATGAGATAAGTGACGATCATCGTGATTTTTCTGCCGTATTTATCGGAAAAATAAACTCCAATCAGACATCCGAGACTGCCACCTGCGAAGAATAGAGTGCCTGCAAGACTTTTTAGCCACGCTTTATCACAATAGAGCCCTAAATGAACAACAAGACTATCGGGAGAGTCGGGTGAAACTATGCGACCGGACACTGAGCAAGCGCCTTCGTCGACCGTGCATTGTGAATAGCCCGTAGACGAAGTTGAGTCTGGACAAAGGAAGATAGGTTCCTGATTCAAGAATGTTTGGACTTCGAGCACGGTTGTTGTGACAAACCAATGAAAGGCGAGGATAGCAAGCAATCGGTATTGATATCGGCCTGAAGATCCAGCGAGGTTGAAAGCCTAAGATATTAAGATTACAAAAAGTTGATAATATGGGAAATAGAGCGGAGAAGCGTGTGACTCGAGCGATGATTACCTGGTTAAAAGGGAGAACCGTCCCGTCGGAGAGGTTTTCAGGGATAAAATTCTCAGCTGAAGAGTTTTTTTCGTCTAGATGATCCATCAATCCTGATTTTATCTTTATTTTTGATTATCTTTAAGATTCGTTTGTTAAGAGAAAGTGCTAATGATTTCTGAATTCTGATGGTGAGTTGGATGAGATCCATTCACAACATCAGACTAGATAGGAATCTTAACTTCTTGCAATTTAGATGGTCGAATGTGATTTACCAGCGCGAAAAACTTTCAAAATGGAGCAGTTATCTTTCATTTAGTGAGAAAGAATAAGTCTCTCCTCTGTAGATAAACTATTCTAACTTGTTTCGAGGAGATGGCTGTCTGAATTTGATTTAAAGATATTGCAGGCTGAGGTGAAGGAATAGGAGGATTTTAAAGTCCCAGATATTGCTTTCGATGAGACTATTCGATGCATATACCATAAATTTTTTTCTTGGCTGCAAAATAAAGGCGCTTTGCTATCTAAGAGTCATTCTCTCAGACAATTTTTTTAAAAACTAAATGGCACAATACCTGTAGATACATACAAATCATTGTAGCAATTATCAATGTTTCTTATCCCTCCTTTATCTAACTTTTCTCAAAGTATATTGGTAACAAATCCAGGTTTAACAAAGATAACCTAGAGGGATAGTGCACAGCGATTAAATTAATCTCAGGAAATAATCATTGTCTTGACAATAAAGGCCGCCGAACATGCTCAGCCAAATGAATTAGTTTTATGCTTACCGAGATTAAATGCTTTTATTATTTGAGAGGTGATTTACATCCAGTCAGAGTCGGAAGAATTTCAGAAACGCACCCTGAAAATGCTCATTCTAAACTGGGAATGAGCATTCCTCCAAGCCCTAAAAACTTTTGCGAAACTGAAAATGCATTTTCAGTCGTATTCCTCGGCTACCAGTTTTTTATTTTCCAACCGAAAGCTCAACAGACCTGTTTGAATGATGATCTTTCAGAGCTGTTATCATTCATTGTTCAGCCTTATCATTTAAATCGAGATGAATCTTAAGCATAAGAGTAGTGCAGCCGCTTTCCTGCAAGTACACAATAACTGGATTGATGAAAAAAAAAAACTTAAAATTCTTATTTGCAGACCAACTCCAAAGAACAAGAAGCAGCCGTAGTTAATGAATCCTCCTAAATACCATTCATATTTCACTTGAATTTAGGCCTTCTAATTGAATTAACTCTATTGTATATAGGTAAAAATTGACCGTTCTGCAGCATATAAGTTATTATTTAACCGTTTTCAGGTGCTTGGAAACCACACTTGCAATAATTGAAAAGATTGCGACGATGAGTTCATCGAAATACCTCACGAAAGAAGAGATCAGCACGCTCGTAGACAGCTATGTCCAGCGTAAAAAGCTAGAAGAAGTCGAATTAATCGAGTCGCTTGGAGGTGAGCAAAGCATTCTAGACCGGCAGAGCTCCATTCATTTATTCCAATAGGCGAGCAGTACTTGATAAAGGGATTGAACACAGATTTCAACAACGGAATCTTAGTTTCTTCCATCAATCAGAGAGTTTCACTCTACGGCGACAACAAAAGAGCTCCAAAGCTCTCAAAAAGTCAGATTATTGCTTCCATTGCTTTGAATCCTTACATTGATCATATTTTTCAGCTCTCTGGACGTTCATTAAAGAAGCTTGCGATGACCTTTTGATCAAAATCTTGATAGCAGTCTGTATTGGAATGCTGCTCGTTAATCTTCTGTTCAACAGAGAAGATTTCAAGAAAAATTCTTTAGATTCAATTTCTATCATTATCGCCGTCATTCTGTGCGTTGGTATATCATCAGTGAACAATTATCAGAAGGAGAGGCAGTATCTCGCACTTTACAACGTATCTGAGGAGAGCAAATATGTAAGAAAAAAAATCCATTATCATTCTTTTCTGTTTCGCACAAGTGCTTTTTTTTCCCTGTGCATTTCGGTAATTCTGGTGCTAATGCAATTTGTATCATTAGGTGCTTGTCCAAAGAAACGGTATGTTGAATAGAATCCATACCCATGATTTGTTAGTTGGAGACGTCGTGCTTATTGAAGAAGGTATGGAAATTCCCGCTGACGGATGGATCATTCAATCACACGACGTGAAAATCGATGAGTCGCAAATCACCGGAGAAAATCAAGCAATTACTAAAGACTCATATGAGAGCATCATCCGAGCAAGAGAATCTGGAAGCCTTCCAGACCTCAACCAATTGAAAGCTATTACGAAGTTACCTTCAGCTATCTTGCTTTCAGGATCCAAGGTATGAGCTCATTAGTGCGAATCGAATTTAAATAATGATCTTAATTAGGTTTTGAGTGGATCTGGTAAATTCGTTGTGCTACAGATCGGCAACAGCAGCGTCATGGGAAAAATGAAGGATATTATCCTCGGCGAGAACGACCCAACTCCTTTGCAAGAAAAATTGGGCGTTGTTGCAGAAAACATCGGAAAAATCGGAACGATCGCTGCTATTGGCATCGTCCTCGTCCTCTACATTAAATTCGCGATTGAAAAAACATTTGTTACCGGATGGGATGCAGGAAGCGACTATTCTGAGCTTATTGACTATTTGATCATCGGCGTAAACAAATTACACAGTGCTTTTTAACTTACTCATGCAATTACGCAGCTTTCAACCGCAGTTGCCAGTATTCCTGAAGGTTTGCCATTGGCAGTTACCATTGCTCTGGCCTACTCTGCCAAAAAAATGCTGAGAGATAATAACCTCGTTAGAAAGATCGATGCCTGCGAGACAATGGGAGGAGCCAACGTTATCTGCTCTGATAAGACAGGAACGCTTACACAGAACAAAATGAGAATCAAATTGCTCTTTATTCCAGGCGTCAACAACAACCAACCTGTACGATCGACTCGCTTGCATTGCACATATTAACCTGCTTTTCAAAATATAATAGAGAGATATTGAGAAGCTTTCATACTCCGAGCTTTTACCAATGAAGGTCGAAGAATACCTTACCTTGAACTTCGCTTGCAACAACAGCGCGCATCTCGTAAGTCCTTTACTATTCGAACGTGGTATTCATCATTGGTTCTCTAGGAACCTGCCTCTGGCTCTAAGACTGACCAAGCCTTGCTTGAGTTCCTTAAAATGCACAAGAAAGACTTTGAGGCGATCAGAGCTAAGTACAAAAATGAAGGAACTAAGGAGTTTTCTTTCTCTTCAATGAGAAAGAGAAGCGGAGTTGTCCTCAACTTAGATGGCGATGTACTTTTGGCGAAAGGAGCTCCCGAATATATCGTGAAATCCTGTGAATACATCCAAAATAGCGACGTAAGAGAGTTCCTATATTCGAGCCTGATAAAACTTCCTTAGGGCTCTGTTGAGAAATTAACCGAAGAGAGAAGAAAGGAGCTCTACGAAACGATTGACAGTACCCGTTCCTGCTTATATTTCGCTAACTTTACCTAGGAATCAGCGAAAGGGCACTTCGACCCATCGGTTTTGCTTGGAAGCGACTCAATCTTGATGACAGTACACTTGTTCCACGTTTATTCTGACCCATTGACTGTATTTTTCATTAGACCTTACCAAGAAAGACGAGAAAGGAGTTTATGATGTTGAGAAGCATGATTTGGTCTTCAGCGCCTTTGTTGGTATTGGCGACCCATTGAGAGAAGGCGTTCCAGCAGCTATTGAGAAATGCAAAAAGGCAGGAATCAAGGTGCGAATGATCACAGGCGACAACATTGTCACTGCTCGTGAAATAGCTCGTGAGTGCGGAATTCTCACTCCTGATGGCACAGCGATGCTCGGAGAAGACTTTATTAAGCAAATCGGCGGATGCGTGTGCAAAGAATGCCAAACCCAAGTTTGTGAATGCCCTCGAACCAAAGCGCAAGCCGCGTTGAAGAAAAAGGAAATGAGAGTTGATACCATCGGAAATCCGGCAGCTTTCGACGCGATTTACCCAAAGCTTGACGTCCTTGCTCGTGCAAGACCTGAGGATAAATACGCGCTTGTCGTTGGATTAAAAGAGAGAGGATTTGTTGTCGCTGTGACTGGAGACGGCGCAAATGACGCGCCAGCGCTTATTAAGGCCGATGTTGGCTTCGCCATGGGAGATTCAGGTACTGAAATCGCGAAAGAAGCCTCGGATATCGTTATTATGGATGATAACATCACTTCTATCGTGCAGTCCGTCATCTGGGGAAGAAATGTGTATGATAACATCCGCAAGTTTTTGCAATTCCAGCTCACGATTAACTTCGCGGCGGTCAGCTTGATTATCATCGGCTCTATCGTTATCAGTACCACTGTCTTCACTGCCGTGCAATTGCTTTGGATCAATCTTGTCATGGACACACTGGCTTCCTTGGCTCTTGCAGCTGAAGACCCAGATGAAAATGTCATCGATAGACCACCACACAAACGTAATGAGCGTATCATTTCAAACGTAATAAAGCAATATCCAGTCTTTTATCTTAACTCATAATTTTAGAAAATGATCAAGCAGATCCTCGGTCAAGCCCTATATCAAGTAGTCGCGATTTGCGTGATTATTTTCTGGGGCGACAGATTCATCCCTGAAAATTTACCCGATGTGACGGACCCCACTGGTCAATCTGTGATCTATTCTCCTTATGGAAAATACGTGAGATCAGGTCGTATGCAATACCCATTCTCACTGAAAAACGACTACGAAGATCTATACGAAGTACCTAATAAGTCTTTCTGCAACGGCGTTAACCAATACGTTTATAGACATACGGATACACCCGACACTTCACTATCGTGTTTAATACTTTTGTATTTATGCAAGTGTTCGGCTTCTTCGCAGCCAGAAGAATTGATGACAGATTCAATATATTCAAAGGTAAAAACTCTCAATTATGTCACGCGCTAAGCTTTATTCAACTCAGGCGTTCATAAGAGCTACTTATTCTTGTTGATTGTCTTCCTTGTTTCAGTTATCCAAGCCCTTATCGTTGAATTCGGTGGATCGGCTGTCGCTTGCAGTAGCTATGTAATAAAATCCTCGCAAATGAGTTTGCTGAGATTTTTCATTTATAATAAATAGGGACTCAGCGTAGTACAATGGCTTATTTGCCTTGGTTTCGCTATGGGAACTCTCGTGGCCAACTTTATCCTCAAATTCTTCGGCGATCCAAATATTAACGTATTTTTATTTATTTCTTCATTGATCGCTCACCCTCTTCCTTTCTAGCTGGGCTTAGAAGAAGAAACCCACGAGAAGGAGTCAGAAAAAGTCTCAGACCACTCCCCAGAAGCTAAACCTTTACTCAAAGGCGGCGATCTAGAGTAAATTCTTTCACTAACATAACTTAAAAATTGACCATTCATTCCTCATTAGGAGAGGGCCTGAGGACAACCTGTAAGAATCATCAAGGACATGAGCTTTTTTTAAAAACATGACCTCAAATATTTATTTTCATCGATAATGCTTTGATCCCATGCAACCTACCCTTCGTTTGAATCGTCATTCATAACATTTGCGATTTGGTCTAGATATATATATTACATTATCGCATTTGTTCTAGCATTTGAAATTATTCATTTGTGAAAGAAAGCTTGTTTCTCTATCAAACCTGGGATATTGACAATGAGAAGTTACGATATTTATATTTATTTATGTAGAAATTCATTTTCAAGGAACATTTAGCAACATTTGAAATTTATAAAATAGGGAGGCATGTAGTAGATACACCAAAACCCGCGCCAAATAAAAAAACAACAGACAAAAGTTCATTAAACAGTCAAAAAGATACTTTGCCTAAAAGGATTGAATGTGTAATGATAGCTGGATCCAATCACAAGTATTTATGTATGTTTTAGCGGCAAATCAAAAAATATAACATTCTCGATGACTTATTCTCGGCCTTGCAATAAAACTCTATTCACAAGAGTTAGAATTTGAGAACCGGGGATTTATCATACAGTGTGAACCTATTTAGCGAATAATCGATAAGAAACCGGATTGGCTATCAGAAAGTCGTTACCCTTTATTTAAAAACATAGGACTTTTCGCTGATGGACCTCCATCGTTAAATTTTTTACCGCTCGTCAGATCTGGAGTGCAAAATGCAATCAGTCTATTCAGATAAACCATTAGAATGATAAATCAATGGAGATGGGTATGTACTTTGATGGGCTTTCGTATTTGTTTGGTTTCGGCGAAAAGAAAAAATTAATCGCATTGCTATTCTCTTTAAGGATGTTTCCTCTATTTTTCCCTGATGGATTCGCTTGGTAATTGCTAAAACTCAGATTGGGGTCCAGGTTTTCATCTTGCTGGTGCTGTTGCTGCAAACTGTTGAAATCAATCAGTTTCTCGCACTTTCTTGTCCGTTTCTCTTGGTTCATCCCGAGGTCATCATGCTTAACAAAACCGAGACTGTTGCTGGCATGCTGACGCTCAAACTCTTCTTTCTTGACCTTTTTGAGCGGCGCGGGACTGAACAGATAGCTATCAGGATTGTAATTCTCAAACGGAATTTCCTCAAATAAGTGACTATCTCCTTCTTTTTTCACTGCATCGAAGTAATTGCCGCTATCTTTATTGGCTGAAACAAAATTTCCCGGTGAAGGGAAGGGATACGCCATATCTTTAGGGTTAATTGGGGATTGAGCAAAATTGTTAGGCACGCTCATTAGCTTAAAGAGATCGCCCTTGGAGACAGACACATCGCCTCCGTAATAGTGCTGCTGATGGCTTTCGTGTCTTTCCTCACGAGAGCTTTTGTCGTTTGATTTGTAACATTGAGAAGATGAATGGTTGCCAGCGTTTCTTTTTTTATTCTCGCAATGAATGCAACGCTTCTTACGATGTTGAGAGGAGACTTTCAAATCAGAATCATGTATTTTACGAAGTCCATCATCAGGAGAGTATCCATTTTTCATATTTTCTGAGCCTGAATGATGAGTCCTATGAGCCTTCGAATCCATCATTTTTGTGTGGGAGTAATGCTCATGATGGTCTTGGTCGTAGCGAGAGCTGTATTTAGAGTTCGATCGCCCTCCTTCAACCGGCTTGCTGGTATTCGAGTGCTGTTTTGAAAGCATATTAAGTGAATTGGCCTTGATGCTTTCGTTTTTCTCTGGCTCGTTTTCTTTATCATCGTCCTTATTGCCCATATCAGTCATTAAGCCATTCAACGAATGAAAATCATTGTCGCCCATCTTCAGCAACATCTCTAGCAATTCTCTCTCCAACTTCGAAACCTCGTTTCCGCATTTATCTAAATACTCTAAACCTCCATTTTCCTTGATCTTAAGGAACCGTTTTAGGAGCTCAGGTATCCGTTTTTTCATCGACGAGTTCCAATGGTTCTTGATCGCGTTGTCTGTTCGCCCAGGCAGCGACTTCGCAATGTCCGCCCACTTGTTGCCAACAGCCTTATGGTGCAGGAACAGAAGCCATTCCTCTTCGTAGCCCCAGGAGCTCTTTTTGATCATTGGGTTCAAATGATTGTGCCATCTCTCTCGGCATTGCTTTCCAATTCTACCGGGGAGGTGGTCGGCAATGAACGTCCACTTTTGGGGCCCGTACTTCTCGACGAGTTTCAATACGAGCATATCTTCCTCCTCAGTCCATGGTCCTAAGTTATCAGCGTTAACGCCTTTTTTTCGAGGGACGAGACTTACTCTTTTTGCCTTTGGCGTTCTCGGGATTGAGGAACTTTTCCCAACGCTGCATGCATTCAATGTCTGTTTTGCCCTGTAAAAAGATGAGCTATGAGCCTAACACACGGAGATTACGTGGAAGTTCTCAGCGATCTTTTTCCAGTTTTTCTTGCGAGGCTGCTCCTTACATAAATTTGTCAAAAGATCGTCCTTTACCACAGGAATAAGTGATCCTATTTTGCGTTAATAGTCTACCTCTTCAGCAGTCCAGTTAGATTTATGGCCTTTCTTGTTTCGGTTTCGCTTATGATATTCAACTTCTTCGTAGCCGTAATCGACGTGAGCAGTGTGCTCCCGTTTCAAGTTGCCAGCTTGTAGTTTCTCTCGCATGGTAGGAACATCTGAGAAATCAGATGCCTCGTCCTTTCTCGCCTTCGAATATGCGTGATATTTGTCGGATTTAGATGTGTGTTGCTCATCGCTAAAATCCTCAAGTTTCGCTCTCATGACATTGTTATGGCTAGGTTAGGAATGATTAGTTAGGTTGTTAGAATGAAAGGAATGTAGATCTGGTACCTTGCTCGTTTGCTTTCCATTGCGTTTTGCGAGGTAAAGATAGAAGGGTGAAAAAATTTAGGTGTTGATTTATTTGGATTATTTATATTTTGAATTTGAATCCTTGAGACAAGAATATTTGCTAAATAAATATAGCTCATTTTGCTTCCAACAGAAATAAGTAATCTCTGCACTCGGATTCGTCTAATTTACAGAAGATCTATGTGGTATAAGTGATGTTTCCATGCGTTCTTTTACTTCTTTGTTGAAAACTTGCTACTACTTCAAAGATAATTGTTGATAAAATTTTCGTTTTCTTTCTCGAAATATTGAGTAAAAGTTCCATGTAAGATGTGGTTTTGATGATGAGGACCAAGGTGGATCTTTAATTCACCATATAAAGAGTTTCTGATTAAGGAAAGCATTATGCTCTTCTAGGAATATTCAATAATTAGGTTTTTGCTGCGTGTAGTAGGCCAGAATCATGAAGTAATAAGTTAAATGAGATTGCCAGTGAAGCTTTTTTCGCTTGGATGTTGAAGGCGTTTACGAAGAGTAAGACCATGAAATGTCTTATGATTATTGAAGATAGGCCCTGAAGTAGGACCAATCGTCGCTGCTTTTGAGCTTATCTAGTGTATATTCATCCAATATCTAGACGAAGCAACATATGAAGATATGTTCCAGGCTGAAGCTGCGGTTATTGGACAGGTTGTATCTATTTTTCCGCGAAAATCAAAACCAATTATAAAATTTTTAAATTCAAAGAATTAAATCGCTAGGGCAATCGGAGTTGACATGACGGGAGGATAATAAAAGGAACTCCAGGATAGAAGGAAGAACTTGGACTGATTTAGATCCTTGCATCAGTAGCATTCGTTCAGGACGAAATAAAATAAAGAAATTCTGATTCTTGTGTCGTAACTGCATGATTGAGATCAGAAAATCGATATCCTCCTCGTGTCACTTCCGTTGAGTGCCTTCAAACTTGAAACTGTGCTGTAATAACCATCAAGAAGACACATTTTATGGGCAATCAAAGGATTATATTCGAAAAATTAGCCAAAAAGTTTGGCGCAATAAGCGGTTTTACGAACAATTTTGAATGAGGCACTTTAGTGCCACCAGGTATCGGGTACTCAGAAATTTTGATACAATTCGAAGCTCTTGATTACATTCGAGGGTTAAAACTGACGATAGTGAGAAAAAGTGTGTGTAATGGACATTGACGGCTTGATTGCGCGTTCATTGTGATAAGATTTTAAATTCAAACTTTTCTCGGTGCATGAAAATGCAAAATTTTTGAAGACAATACGAGGATATCGCCAACAATCCCTCTAAATTCACATTCAATGTACTGTTTGATTTGTGGAGGAGATTTTAACTTTTAGTACTAAACACACAATCTAAAATAGGATCAACCATCATCTTTTAGAAATGATGATGATTGATTTGATCTTCCTAATTATCTCGCCCTCTTCCAATAGTTTTTTTGTTTTTTTTTTACGTTCGAGGTGAACATGATGTGTATTCATTTTCACATCGAACAAGAAGATTAACTTGAAGTCAATTGATCGATTCTATAATGTGATTTCTCTCGTTTAGAGAACAGATTTTTAATATTCTCTCTATCATTCAAAGGGATTTTTTGTCTACCATCACAGACATAAAATTTCTTGAGCATCTTGGATAACGATTAGGGGAATAGTGAACTGTAATAATGAATCGACTAATTATTCCATTATTATTGGACATTAGTCGAAAGTGTTTGCTGACTTGAAATGTTTATTCCAATTAATCTTTGGATCCCTGCTGAAGAAAGAGCACTTCTTCCTTCAGTGTTATCGAAAGAATGAATTGTTCCCCAAAATTTTCCATATCAATCGTTGCTTTCACATACCTTCTCAAACCACCCTATTAAGCTCTCTGTCATTCTAGAAACCCTCTTCCTGTCATCGTCACATATAGCAACAAGAAACAATGAATTTCAATAGTCATAGCGTTATATGCACACCTATCAAAATATTCGATTTGATACCAAGCCTAACCGCTTCTTCTGTGCTCTGCTCTCTCCAAACTTACCGTTCTATTGCAGTCTTTTCAAGTTATTAGGCAGTATATTCATCTAAGAAGGCATTCCTGAGATTCAAATCAAAATATTTGAATCCTCGTTTAGTAATTTATTTTAACGTATCTGCGCGGAATTCTCAATAAAATTTTAATTTCTAATTGCGAAAGAGAGGAAAGCGAAAGAACAAACTCAGAAATTTTTAATCGGACAGCGCTGCTTTAAATTTTTTAAAAAAATTGATTAGCAAGTAAACTTAATCTTCCATCTGGATTTATATAATCATTTTCTTATTTCAACGAATTTTGTACTCCATCTTTTCTCAAAACATCATTATTCATTCAAGTAATCTTGATTTGTGTGCACATTTAGTGAGACTCTGTTAACCAAAAGGCCATGGAACACTACAACCCAGCCTCCAACAGTACCACAGTCAAAGAAAATTCTGTAGCGGGCGAGCCAGCGAAAAAGAAACGCCCTTCGCGCAAAAAGTCAGACAATAAAACCTCAAAAGCTCCGATTGATGTCGAAGACGTCGAGATTATCTGTAATCTATCAATGCTTCGGTGGACTCTGACTTTGTTTTCTCTACCACATAGCCTCAACTCCTCAGGAGCCGATGAAAAGCGAGGTTGCTGAGTATGCCTTAAAACTCGAATTTGAGCTATTATATACGCGGAAAAAACTTAAGAAGGAAAGAAAAATGTTCGAAAGTCTGCTAAAAAGGTAAATACTTCCTAATTTCAAGGCAAGAGCGGCAACATTTACTTAGTCTGACACAGCACTTTGACTGCAAGGAGATCTCGCCCAAAATGATCGATGAATGTAAATCTTATTCGATGGATTGAAAAGACAGTATATTATTTTTGTTAGACGTTGAGTCTGTGAAAGCACAGCTGGGAGGGGAATCTGATGAGGAAATCGACGATGTTTTAGGGAAGAACCCAACAAAGAGAGTACAACAAGAAGAGCTAAACGCTCAAGTGCCTCTTGCGAATAGCGCTAGTGTGCAGAGTGGAAGCGGGAAAGCCTCAGAGCGAGGAGCGAAAGGAAATAGTGCGAAAGCGCAAGCGAATTTGATAAAGATAAATTTGGGCGACTCTAATGCTCAACCGGAGCAGGCTCCTGCATCAAATACGAAAGCAAAAGGATCGAAGAAAAATTCTAAGGCAGAAAAGGGTGAGAAGGCAAGTAAAGCGGAAAAGGCCGAGAAAGCTCAGAAAGCTGAGAAAGAAAAGACGGAAAATGCTGATAATGGCGATGTGATGATTGTTGATAAACCGGATTCTCCGAAACCGAAGAAAAAACCAGCGAAGAAAAAACAGAAGGAGAGTGAAGCTAGCAAAGAGACTGACGGTGCTGCTACGACTATTATTAAAGAAACTCCTGCTGTAATGAGCGGAGTGAAAGTAGGCGATTTGAACCAACCAACTCAAATACCCATGATGCCAACTATGGACCCGACTCATATGCCCCCTCAGCACTACCTTCCTCAACATCTGCAGCACCACATGCTCATGCCTCAGGCTGGATTCACGAAACCTGAGGACTTTGGAATGATGCTTCCAAACAACATGATCAATCCAATGTTAAAATCTCTATCGCCAGAGGACCTTTCTCGAATTATGCAAGGAACACTATCGCAACTAGGCTCAAATGAAGACATAATTAATTACAGCAAAATGTTTAATGGAATCAGCAAAGACGATAAAATGTATCGGAATTATATGTCTTAACCACCTTTCGATGATATTTAAACTGGAGAGTCCTTCTATGAAAGTTAAACTCGAATCAGTATTATGTGTAATTTATGCCTTTTAATGGAAATGCAAGTTGTTGCAGAGTGATTCATTCATTTTATTTCAGCGCATCCTCGTCAATTTTTGCCGAGTTTTTTGTGAATACACGTGGACACTGATTTCAAGAGAATCTTTTTTGCTGTTAGTTAATTCTATAAACCCAACATATTTGGCAGTACTCCAAGACACCTTTAATAAGTTATTGAATAGATGATGATGAAAAAGTGCATAGAATTCGATTTTAGTATGTAAGAGATAGCAATACAAATTTGATTTACATGGATTCTATAAAAACTTAATTGGAAACGAAAAATATTTTACATTGGATACATATTGAATAGAAACAAAGAAATAAGTATGAAAAGAATCCCAATCTGCCATACTATACCTTCTTTTCTTTATTTTTTAGGAAAATTTCGTGAAGTGACTTGCAGCTGAGTCATTTTAGTAGTTTTATCTCTGTAAACAAAAGAATTTTCATTGCCTATATAAAAAACATTTAGAATTCGAGTTTTCAGAAAATTGGTACGAATAGTCTTTGATGGATTCTGCGTCCTGTTGGTAGATACAGACGCTTTCTGTTTGAATGGAGCCAAAAACAGCAATTTAGCTCTTGTGGGAGAAATATTTCTCTGCAAATTACTGAGAGTTGATTGTTTTCTGATCGTTACATTTTCGCAATTACTCACATTCAAATCTGAAACGAATGATTGATCTTTGCTCTTTGCCGTCGTTTGGGCTGGGAGCCTCAGCAACCGATTTATTTTGGCTATTGTGTTGAAAGTCTCGCTGCTGCGCATGCTTTCATGTTCAGCGGGTTCAGTGGCTATTCGAATCGAAATATCAGGTCTTTTTATGATTTTCCTTGGCTGAACAAAGGTTCTTTCCACTCTAGGAGGACTTTGAAGCTGTCTTTTAGAAGCAGATGTCTCAAGTTGGATGTTAAGAGGCTGAATTGTTTTTATCTTAAATGATTTTGGTGCTTGCTGCGAGGGTGGTTGCTGTTGATGCTCTTCAATACGCGTGTTATGGCTGCTTTCTGAGGTTTTTGATATGTTTAAGTTATTCAACGCCGCTTGTGTAAGAGACCCACTCTTCTTTGAAGGCACATTAAATTGTTGCAAAACATAATCTCTGTGATTGAATAAGACTATATTAAAGAAAGAGGTCTTACGAATGGTAGTGTTTTTGAAAAGCTGCCAGCGTTTTTGAGCTTCGAGCTGTCTCTGAGTAGAATCTGTAGGACAGTTTCTTGAAAAAAGATTTGTTGTTGATGATTTTCGCGCGTTCTGCTGGTTGTTGGATCTCTAGGTCGTAGTTGTCAATTTCTTCATTGTCTGTTTGAGTGGAGGTTGTGTCCAGGTTTACATCGTCTTTGATGATGACGGAGTTGCTTGGAGCATCTGTAAATTCTGTTTCTACTGGTTTACTCATGTGAAGCTGTGATAAATTTATATTAATTAATTAGGCGGAGTGAGTAAAGTATGATGATGTCGGGTGGTCTGCTACTGCTCAGAAATAACATTCGCTGATGTTTATTCTAACGAATCTCTATCAGCAATTGCAATTACCTTAATTATAACCTGGAAGGTCTCAAGTATGAGACGAAATGTAATTACAGGTAGAGGCTGTAGCTGTTGGAAAAAAACATCACTTGACCAAACCGAAAGGAGCTTAAAACAAATATCATTGGAAGCAATAGTACAGAAGCATTCAAGAATAATAAGGCTTGAAGAAAGCTCGAGGAAATCATTCACAAATAACAATTTCCCTCTAAATTCCGCCTTTGAATAGATTTATAAGTTTTATACTAACAATTCATTTAGAAGAGATCGTATTTAAACTTTCCTTGCTATGTGATTCGATAGTTTGGTGGCAGAGTTTGCTCCATTTTCTTCAAAATTATTTGGCTTTGAAATTTAGACATCAATCCATAAATGATTCATTTCATAGGCTCAAATTCTGAAATGTAGTTCTGTTTATAATAAAAAAGTAAAATTGTAAAATTAAAATTGAAGTGTATTAAATTTACGAAAATGAAAGCTAGAGATATAAGATAATAAATTCAAATAACATTTTTCTGGGTTCTTTTTTTTGAGTGGAAGAGTTTTTTTTGTGACGTCGCAAAGGTTTAACGAAATTGCATTTATGAGAATAAACTTGGAACCTCCAATAAACTTAATTTCAAATGAAATCAATCTATTGTTGTAAAGGAGTTATAATTAGCAAAGAGTTTGAATTGATTCTGTATTTTTTAATTATAAATTCACACTTCTTAATAATTCAACTTCAGTAATTCTGAATGAAGTATGCAAATCTCAACTATTTCAAAGAGGGTCAAAGAGTTGAATATTCATGAAAATTTCATTAACACAACACTGTTGCGTTTACTCGTGAATAGTATTCTTTAGCTCACAATGGTTCAAAACAATTAACAATTAATAGTTGAAATATAAAATTAGTATGAGCCTCTATCATCACAGGCAATTAAAATTAGATATGGTTGGTAATAGTATTCAAACTCATGGAGTTTCACAATATCTGCAATTCATATTGTATGATTTAGTCTCAGGAATGCAAAAACATCTCCAGTAAATAATGTAGCTTAGCAGGCACATACATGAAATTCAATTAACTCAAAAGTCCTTGCATAAATTTCATCCCTTCTTCCTCACAAACTATGCAGTCGCAAAGCAAATTGTGACAAAAATTGATCTCACATATTCATACCTAATGGCGGGAAAGCCCTGATAAGCACTTTCTTGTGTTCAGCATTTAGATACTCAGCTCATTGAGACAAAATTAATGATGAAAGTTTTATATGACCACAATTACTTGATTATTAAAAGCGCTACAAAGCAAAAACATAGAGCAAAGCATCACGGATGGAAAATAAAACTGCTATTCATCTAATTTGAACATGTTCGTTTTGCCCATCTTTAATCATATGACTTGATATTCGGAATATCCCATGGGCCTTCGATGATACTAGTTTGAAAAATTGGAGTGAGCCTTCCCACAATAATGCAAGGAAAATTACTTCTTGTACTCGAAGAGCGAGAGGAACCATAGCGGGCAGACAAATACGATGAAAAATATCCTATTGGTAGTTGATGCGATTAGCCCTCCAATATCAAAGTATTTATTGTTGCTTACGCTCCCAAGTAGGTCCAGTAGAGCCATGCGATGTTCTGCAGAATGAAAATCGGAGCGATGATGTAAGCGAAAATTATCACATTGAAAAGCAGGCGATATGTCGCTTTAACCGATATCAAGATAAATCTTGTTTGCAAAAACAACCTATTTCGCTGATTAACGGCTAATCATTAATTAATTGCAGTTTACAGTAGCCCAAGCACCCAAATTGCTGCGACTTGCTCTGAATATTGCATTCTGGAGGATAAAAACGCGTTGACGAAGAGCACCGCCATCACTGATTTATGCACTTCAAATGTAGTCTGCCTGATATTATTGCTTGTAAGCCAAAGTGTGTAAGTAAGGCTTTTTACTTCTGGTAGCTATAATCTCTGAAATACAAATGAAAAGCCAACAAAACTATTCAAAAATCCAGTTTATTAAAGGCAATCGCATCGTTTTACATCCAACGATCCAATAGACTGTTTCATCACTGATGTGAGAATTCGCAGCAATGAAAAATGTCGAACTGAAGTAAATGAATGCCAAAAGCAAGAACATCTGAACGGCGTTTTGTATAGTCCTTGTAAATTTCACAGCACCAGAGTTGAACATGAGGAACAGCACACCAGCGAATGTGCTTAGAGTCAGAGTTATCAACAAAGTTGCGCGCGCTAAGCTTCTGTTTTGTACTTCTGCTGTTAGTCTCGTGTAGACAAACTAATTGATGCATCATATAAGTCAGAGGTTAATACATAGCTATTTATTCAACCAGATAATAGGCCACATTGCTTATTCCTGCTGCAATTTGCATAGCTTCAACAACTCCTTCCAAATATGTAAATGGTTTCGGTGCCTCTGTTGCCAATGTACGAGATTATGAATAACAGTGTAGTGAAGAGGGTGATTGTACCGGCCATCTTAAGAGAGCTTAAAAACGTTTCATCTGTATAATTATCTTCTGAAACTTTCTTTTCATAGAGAATTGTTCTTCGTTGGCCTGGATTTGGCGACTAGGAAAGGATTAGGTCGAGAAAGCAGGTTACAGGTACATTGTCGCTATCTCCGAAAAATTGTCTACCAGGTTGCATGGACAGATGTGCCTACTATTATTGAGATTGAAGATATATTTGAGAAACTAATATATTCAATTTAAACAGTCTGATTTCAAATTGCAAGCCGAATTTTATTTTTAGAAACAGTCGAATTGCAGTTGTCATTATCACAAAGTTGTAGTCAGTTGTACTACTCGCGATGAGATCGTCCAAGCTATGGAGTACCATAAAACATGCAATTTTCGCACAAAAAGTATTTTTAGTTATAGCTAACTCGCTACCTTTCAAAGAGAATTTTCATAATTTACATTCTCCCAGATAATGTTGTTATGTTTGCTTCATACATACGAAAATGAAGGCAATAGTCCAAAGCAAGTTTTGACAAAGTATCAATAGAGACTTGAATATTTTCTCCGTGAAAGATATCCACATTAACGAAGTTAAATTCGGTTTATCTGTCATACTAAGAATCAATACAGAACTATCCGTAAAAATTTCTTTGCATTAGCAAAATCTATTTTCTTACAAGGCCGAATTCCACAAAATCAATCAAGCCATGTTGTCATCGGAAATAGTTCATAGAACCCTCTTTGCCCTATATAACTCAAAACATTTTGAGCAGCAGACAGCAAATCAAAAGGAGAAATTAAGGATAATCTCTGTTATTCAAATTTTCGTTGAATACCTTTTCTCTCTCAGTCAATTTTTGACCAGAATTATGCAGAGGCTTAGATCTATAATAAAATCTAAATTTCCGTGCTAAAACACTGAAATCAGCAAAGGACGCAACAAATTTGTATTCGACCAAAACATGGCTACCGAATCCTCAATACCCAAGCTCCTGCAAAGAATCGAAGCATACAAGAGCCATCTCGAGAAAGGTAAACATCCATTCACCAGAATACCAAAATACCCATCATTATTTCGCAGAGGAAGACCAACATCTTGATCAAATCGTAAAGGAACTCTTGCAGGCCATGGTAGAAGTCTACACAGTAACAAAAAAAATACTGCCAGCATCACATTATCTCGTCACTTAGGGTCAACCCAAAGACGACCAATATTTAAGGAAATTTATAAACGAAGAAGTCCCAAATGTCGTGAAAATCATTCTCCATCGCTAGTACAATGAAAATTCAATGCATTCTCTCAGCCTTTCTAGCTACCGATACTATGGAGACATTACTCCTCAAGCAAAGCTTCACCAGTTTCTCCTGAGCGCAATCGATGTCGGTTTATTTTGCATCGGAAAAGAATATTGCAACGTCGCTTCAATCCTTAATATGCTCGCGATGATCTTCAACGGCAATGAGAATTTTTACAACTGCTACTACTCCCATAAGGACATCATCGTAATGATTTTTCCGCATTCGTTCTCTTATTTATCACCAAATCCACTCTTTCTATCCAGGAACGTATCGAAGAAGTTAACCCAGCCACACTGAATCATCTCGTCGAATATCGAGAATTGTATCTTGAAAAGAATCCTTACATGAGGGATTATTATCGCATGCTGCAAGAGGAAAGATATCCTCATAAAGCCGCGCTGATGTGGTGCGTGCGCCCAGTGGAAATAAAAGAAAGCAGCCCAGAACAAGACGAAACGAAGACGACTACAACAGCAACAACTGATATTTCAATAAGCAATTATGAAGAAGGAACTGAGTCAAAGGAGGAGCATGATCTGGGAGCCTCAGGGGACAATGCTGAGAAGCCTGAGCAGCAAAAGAAACCAAAAGGAGAAGTTTTGTTGAGAGATGGATTAATTAACCTCCCAAAATATTCGCCTTATCAGTTCATTAACATCAATTATTTCCATAACGCCAGCGGTTTTGCATTCCTTTGCGATCTGATTACCAACTGGACAACTGTTGCGAATATTGTGGGAGCGTTGGAGATTTTGGAGGGGATGTTTTATAGTTTGGATGAAGAGTTTGCTGAAAAGAATATTTTTGACAAGATTGTGCAGCCTTTGAGAGAGCTTCCGTATAAAATTAGCGACGAAGAGATTAAGGTGTCTAAAAAGGAAGACTTTAGCAAGCTATTGAAACTCGTGGAGGTAATCAACCAGCGAAATTACTAAAATCTGATGTAATTTTGCAACAAAAGCACGTGTTTAGCAATGTTTACATGGGAATGGAGCTGAAGATGGTGATCAATGAGTTTGACCTCGAGATTTTGCTATCGTATCGCACTTTGAGGGATCACTGAGCTAATTTATTTGCGGAATAGTTGTCTTAAGAGCCAATACATTGAAAAGAGAATTTTTGGCATAACCAGCCTGATTTCAAAGATCGATCAAGCTAAAACCAACGAATACAACGAAATATATCGCGCGAACTTCATCCTCAATTCGAGACATGAAACGAAACCTATTCATTGGCTAACCCCAGCGTAATATTTTCTATTATCGTTTACAATCATCCCGCAACAACGAATATTAGGAGGCTATTGGACTGGTTTATTGAAAAGAACATTATTTCTATTATCTTTGGTGAAACATCACATACCGAAGTCATTCGTAGATGCAGTCCTCTGCTGCAGTTCCTCTACGCTCACAAACGCGTTAAATTGGAAGATATCGACATGATTGCGCATCTCGGCTTCGGCAAACACGATGCTTTCCGTACTTTCGTACTCAAAGCGCTCGCTGATATCGCTGACGTTATGAGTTTGGAAGAACTCGAGGTAATTTTTTGTTAGTGAGTTTTTCTCTCTAACTATTTCACTGCTATCAGTTCCTGTTCCAGAAATTGAAGAGCATGGGTAGCAACGAGGTCGACGCCGATGTCTTGCACCTCTTGAAGAAGTTCTTTGACAACACCCGAGTCCATAACCCTATCGTCCCTTCGTCGATAAGACGACCAATCACCCTTTATCCCACAAGGACGAATCAAGTAACCCTGTCATTGTGTAGCTGAATCTAATGAAATTTGTTACAGCAAAAAGCTGATAAATACGACGATGAGGTGAAATACGATGACGAGAAGCAAACAAACGGGTCCAAAGAAAAGCATCCGCTGGACTCTCTCGCTTACAGTCAGCAGGAAGAGGACAAAGAAGAAATGAAAATCGAAAGCATTTTTGATCCTGATCGCGAAACCCAGATATCGAAGCAAAAATACCTAGATTCGATGGACTACCCTCAAGAATCGATACAAAATTTAAAAGATGCCACTGGTTCCAGGAAATCAGATGCGTCTTATCCCTTAATCATCGTCCATCCAGCTGGAGAAGGAGTGGGTAATTACCCACCTAGGCAAAATAAGCCTGAGGAAAGAGAAGAAGAGAGGATTGAGGATGATGCTCCGCCTAAAAATGGGTCACCAAGGGAAAATTTATTCCAGCAGAAACCTGGTATTGGCACTGATAGCAAATTGGGAACGGAAATCCTTGAGTTTATTTGGAATTTTATTGTGAGCAGCTACCATTTGAAAAATGTGACGAATCAAGTGATTCAATCGGTAAAGCAACAGCAGATTTCTTGTGAATCCTAAATTTATTTATGGACAGGCGACTCAAACGTTCAAGGACACGCTTTGCATTAAATACAAGCATTTGAAGATGGATTACCTCGAAAAATGCATTGAGGCAATCAGTAAAAACATTGCTGTGGCAGAATGCATTGAGGTAAAGAGTGTTTTTGTCCAAATGATTGGCTAATATCTGTCATATCTGTCGTATATAGATCATTCAGCATGTGATGAGAAGCGGATACCCTATCCTCAAGAAAAACGGAGAACGCGTTGATAGCAAAACTTCCTTAATCAAGCACTTAGAGAACGAATACCAGCTGACCAACCAAATCCTGCATTCCATCCTCGTGTTTAAGAAAGAGGTCGCAGATCTTCTGCTCGGATCAACCCACCCACAACCAGAAAACGCCATCCGAGCTGAAAATAACCTAGGGTCACCAGATAACACGCAAACTACCCGTAACTCTCTTTCTTTGCCTCTATACAAGCCAAATTTTTACTCAATAGAAGCTGAAAACGAAAGCAACCCTCAAAGCTACCTCGAAGACGGTTACCGCTCGAATCAGCCCAACCCATCTGAAGAGTCCAAGGACTTCGATCCCACCAGCAACACCAAAGAAACGCGATCGACCGACGTATCTGAGGATGAGTCCTCGCATCATTTAGCTCTTACTTCCGGAGGACAAAGACTCAAGCAGGTGCTCGCGAAGAAATTCAGCGACACGAGTGAAAGCAACGTCATTTCGCATTATGTCAAAGAATGTGACACAAGATTACAGTTTGTGAGGAATCTGCTCATGAACGGCTACAAATTCTTTGATATCCGTCAAGTCAAACTCCTCTGGGATCTTTTCGTCGTGAATTCGTTTGCCGAGCAGGAACGAGACGTTTTCTTCAATTACTTTACCTCGATTATCTTCTGTGCTGATTGTAAATAAGCTATTTTTGCCTTCTATTTAACTTTCTCCTAGCTGACTACAACGTGCTTAGCGACGAGATCATCAACCATATCTTCTTCGACATCCTCCTCAAGCTAGATTTCAGAAGCTATGGTTCTTCAGCTTTCCATTGCTATGAGGCATTCTTCCTGTTTTTGAATAAGAAATACCAGACCATTAAGCCAGAGCACATCAACGCCTACAGCGTCCAGACCTTCGATCTCATCGGACTCGAATTCCTTTGGGAACTCCTCATCCAGTCCACCGACACCAAAGTCACTGTGAAAGTCTCAAATCTGCTGGTCAGACTCATGAAGAACTCTCAAGTTCCCGCCAGCAATAATTTTGACGCCGACTCCGGGGTCACCCCGCTGCAAGTCGCGCAAAACCATTTCACGAGCCTTGCGATGAGTAATATACTCAGCGGCTATCAGAAGGTGAAAGAGACTCAATTGCTTGGGAATCCTCAGTTTGAGATCCCGCCTCAAGAGCTCAACCGCATTTCTCGGTCGATAGATTTTATTATGAAGCTGATCGAGGAATTCGAAGGTGGAGCTCGCGGTAAAAGAGACCAGAACCCAGCAGAGCAAGTGGTCCTCGTGATTGATAATAGCATGCCTGGAGCGCTTCCTCCGAAGAAATTCAACCTCCATGCGAGCAAACACATGAGCATCGGCGAGTTACGTAAGCTCGTTGCCTCGAAGCTCAACCCTGTTGTCACTCCAGAAGAAGTGATGATGGTCTCAAAGGGCTCGTTCCTCCTCAACGACCGCGCGACCATCGCTGAGCAAAAAATCCAAAGCAACCAAACGATTATCTGCTCGAAAAATAAACCATTGGATGACTATCTCGATGGCCCAGTGGGGGCACCGACGTTTGGACCTTATAAAGAAGTCAGCGAGTTTGAACTCAGGGAGAAGTTGGACATGATGTTTGCGATATTCGCTGACCAGTTTGATGAGAATATGCTGAAGTTTGTGCTGAAGAAGAAAAATTACAGCACAGAAGACGCGATCAACGCGCTGCTTGAGCCTTCGAATATCGAGCTATATTACGAAGAAATGGAAATCGCAGAAAAAGAAGAAAAGAAGAAAAAGACCGCGGCGAGCAATGCCGAGGGGCCGAGCAAACCTGTGGCCGCAAAAAGCCTCAGCGCGACTATAGCAAATCAGATGGAATATTTCGAGCTCTTCTTCGAGCTGTTGAAGGTCCCGAGCAATGAGCTCCAGGTGAAAGTGTGGGGATTACTATCGAACTTGCCTTTGAATACCAGACTCTATGAGAAAATTAGAAACGTGTTTGAAGAAGCCGATGGGTACGAGGTGGACTGGAGCGAGATGATTGGTAGCGAAAACCCATCGAGATTGCTTTATTCCTTGCAGATAATGAACACTTTTATCACCTGTGGTAGTCTAGATGAGAAGGAGCAAGCTGCTGAGGTATTTATTTGACCTTTCTTTTAAATGTTAATTGAATTTTGTGTGTTTTCAGATCAAGGAAAGGGCAGAATGGCGAAGAAGCTTCGTTGGTTACCAAGGATTCGCTGAGGTTTATAAATTATTTATGGAGGCTGATGTCGACCGACTGATCCAAGCCACTGAAAAGCTCCAAAACGCGAAGAATACGAACTCGTTTAACACTGAGGCCCGAAGCCTTTCGATTCTTTTGAACTTCATTAAGGTGTTCTCGAATGCTGCATTGTATTCGACCTCTCCCGAGCGTATTAAGAAAAACTTGGCTCAGTGCCTGGACATAAAGACTGGGAACGACTCAGATCAGGCTCACAATGCAGCCTCTAATAACGCTGAGAAAGCTTCAACAGGAACTGATTCAAAGCCGACCCCCACGCCAAGCGGTGGAGACAACTCGAACTCACAATCTTCTAATCAAACCCCCAATTTCCAAACTCCGAACACAGGAAACTCGAACTCAAACACACCCGGAACCACCACGCCCCTGCCGGCTGCTGCTCAGGATAAAGAGCAAGAAAAAGCTGGAAAAGACGCAGGGCCAGTTCTCATCGACGAGTTTAAAGTGCTGGTCTCGTTAATGGAAGAAAACTCAAAGCTTCTGGCTCTTGAAGTGTTTGAAGCAATGGACTTCGAAGTCCTCTTGAAGAAACTGCTGAAATTAATCACCGCTTGCTATGCGTATACCGAAAAGGATCGAGATATATCCACTTTGATTGAAAACTGCTTTATGTTTATGCTGCCTTGCCTGGTCGCGAGGCCGAAATTGTTTGGAATCCTCTACGAGTTCCAGCCTTTCAGTAACCTGTTCCCCACGATACTCATTTCTTGTAAAATCGAGTCAATCCGAGTCGCGTTAAACAAAATCATCATGTTCCTCTCCCAAAGCCACCACGAGCCAACCCAAGCGAACCTCCCCAAGGACGACGAACTCATTGATTTCAACCCTACAGGTGAAGACGAATCGTTTACGTTCCCAGAGCCGCCTAAGGAATTCTTCCTTAAGCTGCTTTTCCCTTCGCTGTCTAAGCATAACTTCGAAATGAACAACTACGAAGACTATTTCTGGACTCTGGCGAGCTTGTTGAAAATCTCGTCGCTTAAGAGCATCGAGAAGATAATCAAGCTTGTTGACCTGTACGTCATGGTTATCAGGTTTATAAAGGAGAGACCTATCCTCGAGGATAGACTGAGCGAGGCTGCCGATCGAGTCCTCGCTGGTTTGATGCACTTGGCACAGAATCTCCTTGAAATCGACCCGAATCTAAAACTTCTTTTCCTCAACCCTGCACCCGAAGTCCAGGAGCTGTTGAAGCAAAACAACCTCCTCGGCTTCAATTTAATCGAAGAGTTGTATAACTACCTCTTCTTCTTCCCCAGCGACGACGTGAAAGCTTTGCAATCTTCCTTGAGTCTGCCGAAATGCAAGAAGAAGCTTACCCGTCGCAAAACGTTCGCGTTATTAACTGCGCTCTGCTTCAAATGTAAAGACAATTTAAATATCCTCCTGCCATTGCTAGCTCAAAATCACACGAAATTATCCTCAAAGCACGGAGGCACTCAAGCGAGCTATATCAATATTGATACAAAGAATTTCACTGGGTTCGTTGGACTGAAGAACCTCGGCTGTACTTGCTATATCAATTCTCTGTTACAGCAGTTTTACATGATAAAACCGCTGAGAGACGCGATTTTGAACGCGGATATTCAGCTAAAGGACCACGAGCAGCACCTCGTATCTCCCTATACGTTAACCGCTGATCAGATTCAAGCGGATGAGCGCATTAGAACCAGACTCGACGAAAACGTGCTCTATCACCTGCAGCTGGTCTTTGCGAATTTGAAGGAAAGTTTGCATCAGTACCACATTCCCGACCATTTTTGCCGGTCATTGAAAGATTCAGCAACTGGCCAGCCGATTAACGTGCATATTCAACAAGACGTTGATGAGTTTTTCAATACGCTGTGTGATAAGATCGATAATGAACTAAAAAGCGAGGAATGCCAAGGCACTTGTGATAAAGAGAGCAGTCCTGAAATCCAAGCGAATAAAGAGGAGACTGTCAGCAACAATCTACAGCTTTCTTCATTAAACGAGCTTATCGGTGGTTCGCTTTCACACGAAATCATTTCGTTGGAGCCGGAGCATCCTTATTATGGAGAGCGAGAGGAACCATATCTGACTATATCAGTTGAGATAAAGAATAAGAAAAACCTGTCTGAAGCACTTGATATGTACGTCAAGGGCGACATCCTCGAAGGAGACAATAAGTTCTTATGTGAGAAATACGGCAAAAAGATCAAGGTGCTCAAACGATGCTGTATTAACTCGCTTCCTAACACGCTTATCATTACACTTAAGCGTTTCGAATTCGATTTGAACCTCATGCAGAAGGTCAAACTAAACGACTATTTCGAATTCCCCTTGTCTCTCAATCTGAAGCCCTGGACGAAGGCAGGTCTTCGTGAAAAAGAAAAATTCAGCGAGGAAAATAGTCTCGCCGGCGCGATCTCCCAGGACGAGGAAATCATAGAGCACGAAGACTCCTACTACGATTATGTCCTCGTTGGTGTTCTGGTGCATTCAGGAACCGCTGAAGCAGGCCATTACTACTCATTCATCAAAGACAGAGACGATTCCAATCAGAACTGGTACGAATTCAACGATAATGCGGTCAAGCCGTTCGATCTCAATAACCTGAAATCTGAATGCTTTGGAGGTGAGGTCGATAATGCGGATTCCTATAAAAACCTTGGGTTGTACGAATGGGATTACAATAAGAGCAGGAACGCTTATATCCTATTCTACGAGCGTGTTAAACCCGTAAAGAACGAAAAATACGAGCAAGCGATTCAAAAAGGTGTTCCCCAAGTCCTTACAGAGAAGATCTGGAAGGAAAACTTGGAATTCTTGAAGACGAGGTTCTTCTTCGACCAGGACTACTTCGAGTTTATTAAAGAATTCGTTTGTCTCTACGACTACCCGCCTGTTACTGAGGTAACTCCACTGATATCGGAAACCCCAGAAATGAATAAGCTTCGTCACTATATGATTGAGAATAAGGCTGCGATTGAGTATGTGAAGGCGCTATCTAGCGACCCCGAGAAGTATTTAGAGGCTGTCGTTGATGGTTTTAAGAAAATCCCTGCGATTAAAGCGATAAAGGACATCCAAACGGACGAGAAGAAAGGAGATGAGCCCAAAACGCTTGAAGAGTTTGAAAAAACACCGACTTTGCAGATTATTAAACTTGGATCGATTTTCTCCTATGAGACGTTTATCCAGATCAGAGATGTGAATATGTTCGTCGATTGGATGGGAATCCTCAGACCGATCTTCGAAAGGTACGTCCCGGCAAGCTTCTGGTTCTTGAATTTCCTCATTGAGAATGTAAATTTTCACTTTTATGCGAAACGTGCTAACCCATTTGCTCCTTTTAGAAATCTATTCTCTATGAACTATTTTTCGAGACTTCCGCCTCGGAACCAAAGACCTATTTCTCGAAACTACTCACATCCGCCATGACGACTGTGTACAATCACGAGCGAGAATACATTTCAGAAGATGAGATCTTCGAGCTGATCGAGAACACCAATGACAAATCACCCAAGATAGTCCAGAAAAAGAGTAACGATTGAATTTTCTTAATTTATCAAGGGGTGCTAACCTGTTCTTTTCACGACTTAGTTAAAAAATCGAATCTAGTGAGGTTCTGCCAGCTCTTCTGCGGTGAGCTGTTCGATAAATGCAAGAGAAGCCTCAACAAGCATATGGATTATCTCCAAGTTGTTAAATTCATCTGCCAAATGGGACCTGAAATGTCAGCGTATCTCATCGAAGCCAGAGTCTTACACGAATGCTTGAACATCTACCTTGAATCTCAGACCCCATCGAACATTATCGCTTCGATGACGTCCTCGCAGAATGAGAAATACGCTCAGTCTAACCTGCTTCTGATCGTCGATATATTCACTCTGTTGATCAGAGCCTGCGACACGGAAGGTCAGCGACAACTTCAGACGCCGTCGCCTGTTGCGCTATTCCAAAACGCTTTTGCTATGATGCTGCCGGAATCGGTTCAGAAGGTTATCCTCGATGGAGCTAATTACATCAAGTCGTTGATCAAATTCCAGCAATATAATAACAATATACTATACATTTCCCAACATCTATGCTGGGGAGATCTCTATACCAGCAGAATCCTCATCTCCAGTCTTGTCACTTCGATCTCCTAGTAAATAAATTCCGTCCTCCTGAATTAATTGCTCTTATTCGTCTAGTATTTTGGTTAATTGGGACGGTGTCGATCAGAACTTCAGAGTCTTGAGCGCGATTATCAAGCTTGAGGACTGCTATCAGAATGAGCGAATTCAGGTACGATAGCTAGGCGAAAACTCAATAAATTAATCGCTTTTTGTTTTTGCTATATTGTAGATAATGTTTGAGAAGAACATCAATAAAGGAGCCAGAAATCTAGGTTTCCCACGAGCTGACGATCTTATTGGATCAATTCGTCGAGGAAAAGAGCTGAACGACAACTCCTATGCGCTTTATGGTATTAAATGGATCGCCGATTTGGGAGTTAGCTGCAAGCCATTCAACGCCTACCTCCAAGAGCACAAGGAGGTAAGACTTTCTTTCCAAAATAGTATAATTGACCTGCAATCATAATTACATTAGGATTTCAAATGGATGGTCGACGTGCTCAAGGAATTCTCAAAAATGAGTGCAAACGGCGTCTCTCTCTTAGGAGGAGTCAGTAGCAATGCTAATTTCTCGCATACTGTGGCAGTTGCTTTGAATAGAGTAACTTGAAATAGTTGCAATGATAATTTCTAAATTCCTTCATTTCTAGATGTTTGAGATTTACGATCCTTCGGTCGACATTGACGTAGACACTGACGAAAATTCAGCAAGTTCAGGAGACGAGGACCGAGAACCAGGCGAAATAACTCAAGATAAAGCTGCAGAACCACAAAGAAAGGGCAGCGACCAGAGAGTCTATGAGGACTCTGCTGTCGATGAGAACTTAGCAGAAAAAGTAGATGAACTCCTCAAAAATTCTTAAAGTTGCCTCCAGTCTAATCTAAGAGCGTGAATAACAAACAATGATCACTTTATACATACATGCCATATTATTTAGATTTTCACTTCAGTAGTTCAAATGTCTGGTCAAAAAATTGAGTTTCATCACAAATTTCATCAAATAATTTCCGAACTCTGCCCAAAAACAACGACTTCGAAGCTGGAATTAATGTTAGGGAGTTAAGAAATTCTTGTGAGAGCTAGCTCTTGAATTTCCTTGAAAAAAGATTTACAAATTCTAAGTTCGAAATTAAATAGATTAGAAGATTCAATAGAACGATCCTGATATGATTACCAAAGGCGTTGCTCAAGGACTTAACAAGACAATTGGAAGAAGATACTTCTCCAATTTCACCCCAGCCAAGCTGCCTGACCTCGCTTATGACTATAGCGAGCTCGAACCAGCGATTTCTGGAAAGATCATGGAGTTACATCATAAGAAGCATCACCAGGCTTATGTCAACGGCTACAACCAAGCCGTCGAGCAAGTGCTTGACGCTGAAGCCAAAGGCGATGTCGCCAAGGTCGTTTCTCTCCAATCAGCTATAAAATTCAACGGAGGCGGCCATGTTAACCATTCGATCTTCTGGCAAAACCTCGCTCCAAAGGGCAAAGGTGGCGGCGAGCTCCCAGATGAGAAATCTGTCTTTGCTCAAGCTGTGAAACTGCAATTCGGGTCTTTCGATAACCTCAAGACTCAATTGACTGCAAAGACTCTTGGAGTTCAGGTAATCTACGGCAATTGCTCTTAATAAACTAAGTAATAGGGCTCAGGCTGGGGTTGGCTTGCCTACAATAAGAACACAAAATCTTTGGTTCTTCAAGATATGCCAAACCAAGATCCTGTCACCATGCTTGGATTGACCCCTCTTCTCGGTAAGGCTGAATAATAGTGCTTTTTAGTAATGCTACCTATGTAGGAATTGATATTTGGGAGCACGCTTTCTATCTTCAATACCAAAACGTCAAGGCCGACTATTTGAAGGCCATTTGGGACGTCGTTAACTGGAAAGACGTCGAAGCCAGATACAAAGACGCCAGCAAATAAGCGCTTCAATAACATCAATGCTTTGAATTATTTATGCATCCATCCTTTTAAAGCTATGAGCTTCGTAATACATATTGCTTGCTTTTATCGAGAAAGATAATACTCCTGTGAAATCCAATAAACCAATTCACATCCCTAGGAAGTCACCTATTAGTCCATGAGTCCATTGCTAACTCAGCCCTCTCCTTAGCTACTCGAGATATCTTGCTTTATATTACATCTCAAACAATCTATCGCACAATCTCTATTGCTACATTCAACGAATTACTAATGATAAAGCATCTTATTTTGCGATAGTTATCATCAATTCAATGATTGCACTGCGACTATTAAGAAATAGCATTGTAATTCATGAGCTACCTGAGCCTGAAAGAAATCAATTCTCCAATAAAGCAAACTTTCTTTGAATAGAATAACATGACGCTCCACAAAAAGAGATTACAAGAAAAACGTTCTATTCGCAAATAAAGTAACAAATACATTTTTTTCTTTATCAGAAAGCTCACACTGGAGAATATCTAACGATCCAGAGCTGCACTAGCATTAAAAGAATTCACTTTAAAATGTTCCGCGCACTCCTCACACTCTTATTTCCCCTTCTTGGGCTTATCGTCTTTCTTAGGCGGCTCTTCCTTTTTCGTTTCTTTTTTCACGTCCTTCTTCGGATCCTCTTTCTTAGGTTCTTCTTTCTTTGCAGGGGACTCGTCTCTCTTTGTCGGTTCCTTCGAGTCTTTCTTCGTGTCTTTTTTGACGTCTTTTTTATCGTCTTTTTTATCATCTTTCTTTTCTTCCTTTTTCTCATCTTTTTTACCGGGTTTTGCAGTTTTTTTCTCTTCATCTAAAACCAAATGAACAGTTTTTCAGAAAAACGCACGATAATTTCTGCGAAATACGTAAACTAGGATGATCGGCTACGCCCCTCTCTGGGCTTTTGCTTTTATGCATTGAAACTCTGACTTCTTGAAGACGTTCGGCGAGTTTAGCAGCTTTCTGCGCTTTGAATTTCTTCTCGAATTTCATCACTTGAACGGCTGCGTATTCAAAGACGTTTCCTTTCGGGAATCCGTGCTTACAAATCGATTTCTGAAGGTCTAAACAAAGAGAGTCGAGGATAAGCACACAGTTTGAAAATTATTGCAATTATACATTCATAAGCATCCAAAAGTCCGGATGTAACCAACACGTTATCTGAAACGATTGTGTTAGATAGAGAAATAGAAAATGAATACCTTTAGGGACTTTAGGTTCTGGGACCTTGGAGTCCTTTGAATCTTTTTTGTCGTCTTGTTTCGGTTGGGGTTTTGTGTCCTTGGCGAGTTGAGGTTTTTCGTCTTTTGGTTGTTCAGGTTTGGTAGGCTTAGTGTCTTTGGCAGGGGCTGTTGTGGTGTCCTTCTTTGGATCTGGTTTCTTTGACATTCTAAAGGTGAGTCGCTAAATTGAAAACCGTACGCTGGGAGGCAAGAAATAAATTAAATTCGTTACACAATATCACTTAAAACGAGAGTCAAATCCTGGAAGGATAAATAAATTAAGCTTGTGGAATTCGATAGGTCTTAGGGGATAAGGCATGATGATAATGGAGGCGATATTGGAACAATAACATACCGGGAGAATGGAATGGAATTTGCTCTAAATATGCATCGCTCTGAAATTTCCAGAGTAAAAAAATTGTGAACTGAAAGCACATCTATCAGTAATTTTATTTGTTTGTTTGCTGCGAACAAGCAGCACGAAAATTAAGCATGCGTTAGTGTTTTCTACGAACAGTGTAAAGTGCACCTTTGTATCCCTTATCTTGACAAAGAGATTGAAAACTGCAATGACTACTCTAAGAGGTCCACTTGTTTGCATGGAAAGCGCTCAGTTGTAGGCCCTTATTAAGCATAAAAAATGAAAATCAATTATCTCTCTGCCATGGTTTGTAGTCCTAGCAGAAATGTCTTTTGAATAGCGAAAGAAAAAGAAATCTACTCGAGAGGAAACATTGATAGATATAGAAACAAGTCTCTCTATTAGAGACACCAAAATTCATTTTGCGAATGGCTTTTCTCCAGAATTTTTTTTTTTTTGGAGATGAAATAAAAAAAGTCAAGGCAACTTCTTTGATCAAGAGGTTCTTCTGCAAATAGCCATTAAGTGATTTGAGAAACCTGAACGGAAACATATGACATCGCCTGCTGATAATAATTCCTATGAATTCTTCTTTCAAATCGTGTGTAAACAATGAGGCTTAGTCCAGCTCATAGATAAAGGAGCTAGAAATCCAACATTATAAAAGAGAAAGAAACGCCATCTGATATTTTCTGGCATAAAATTGTTCTAAATGCAGAATTAACGCGCCCCCACCAATTTTATCAGATAGCGTTCAATGAGATTTGATGGCTTTATAAATTCTGCATGAATTTTTTAAAATTGTATTTTATTTGTTTTAACTATCCAATGGAATCAGAACCAACTTTTAAATTCCTTCCAACCCAAAAAGATAAGCCTATTGAGAAAGACTCCCTCAAGCTTACAGTGCTATGCTACAACCTCCTCGCGAGTATGCATAGCACTCTCTACCAATTTCCTCATTGTCAACCTGAGCACTTAAATTTCAAAGAAAGATTCCCTAAAGCCGTAACTTCACTCCCATTACCAGCTCATAAACTTTTTCAGATCAAACGAGTCAAAGAACTCAATGCTGATGTCCTCTGTTTACAGGTCTTAAAAAATAATAGTCTATTCTGATTCCATATGATAGGAAGTTGATGTTGATTATATAAAAGAGCTCGAAGGATTAGGATACGAAGTATTCTACACTCAGAAAAAAAATCGTGACCATGGATCTGTGGTCGCTGTGAAAAAAGAAAGGTAGAACTCCTTCAAGATTAGTTGAATTAAACATAATGCCAAGAGAATTGGCTGTGCTATCCAACCAGTCCTTTGAGTTAGATTGCAAAAAGTTTGCGCCAGATGAAAAGCTCGACCGGTTAGCGATTTACCTTAGAATCCATGACGTAAGTATCAAATCTGCCAAAATTTTGTTAGTTCGAATGATAACTAATAGAAAAAAGCTGACCGGACCTTCAGCGTATTAAACACGCATTTATACCCTAAACCAGACGCCGACTATGCCAAACATTATCAGATGTACCTGATAGCAAAATTCGTAATAAGCTTTTAGTCATATATGCGGGACTAAGCCCTTAATTGTCTAGATTAAAGAAAATTTTAAAGAAGATGAACCTGGATTGTTCTGCGGAGATATGAATTCAACGCCAGATTCAAATACAATTAGGATGTTCTTAAACCAAGAGCCTCCGACTGAAGACGGCTGTCCAAAGACAATGGCGCCTGAGCTCTTTAAGCGCTATAAAGAGACTTATGAAGAGTTCATGGCTTTGAAATCTCCGTTCAAACTTGAGGCTGCGTATGGAAATTATAAGGGGATTGTCAGTGATGGAAGAGAGACTGGTTTTCCTGATTACACAAATTACTCTGGAGAATGGAAAGGGACGCTCGATTATATCTTCTATACTCCAAAATAGTAATTGATTTGCTTATGTTTCGTCTGGGTTAATCGTTTTACTTTGAAACATAGCCTAAAACCAGTATCTGTCCTGAGAATTCCAACGCCCGAGGAGCTGAAAGACAAGTCGTTGCCAAACCTCGAGCATCCTTCAGACCATTTGCCAGTGATGACCTACTTCGAATATTTAAGTTAAGTCGGTTGCGAAAAGCGAATGAAACATCTGTAGGAAGGGGGACGCAACTTCCTATACGATGTAATAAATTAAAACAAATGAGATCGATATTTTCAATAGAACTTTATATCCAAAAGTTGTGAGCAATAAATGAATCGCGTAATACATAAAAAAAAGTTGAGTTAACATATTTCTGTGATATGAGTTTAGCAGCAAGATCTCAATTGAAGAGCAGTAGAGAATGTTAAATTTACGGTTAAGGTCATTGTTAGAAGAGATTGAATCAACAATTACAAATTCGAGTCAAGACCAAATAATTGAAAAATTTTGAATGAAATCTAAGCCCCAGCCATCTAAAATCCAATTTCTACATAAGAAATTAAGCATATTTTGACATCATAAAAATTTATTAAAAAATTCTCAATTCTTTGCTAATAGCCATTAGCTTGATTGAGAATTAAGCTATTCACAGATCCTTCTGATCGCAGTCGTATTCAGTAATTCGTGACTCAGTACATGCTTCTTCTCGGATGACGTCTCCTGCAAAAGTTATCAAGAGTTCTCGCAGAAGGAACAAAATTTATCCAAATCACTCGAACAGCATGATAAAGCTGGAAAACAGTCTCCATGTTAGATCCGGTTCTTTGATGTTGTTCGAATGCTGTGCGAGATTAGAAATTATTATGATTATTCAATAAAAAAAGTAACTGTTTAAGTATCCACAGACTACCAACGATCTTATCAGTGGGTTTCTGATCAGAAGTAAATTTGATAAAAAATACTTTATCTAAAAAGTAGCTCCCATCATTACAGAAAGATTGATGACTTTGTTTAAACTACCTCCAATAAAGCTGAGGCATTTAAAATTGAACGTTCAATCCTGCCGTTTTATGGTACTTTGAAGAACAATTCTCTCATCTACTTTTACAATAAGTATTAGTTTTGCTCGATCACCACGAAAGTTTATTGAAATAATAGAGTACGTGCAGCTTCAATGCATAAAAGCAAGGGGAGGTTATGAGTATAAACAATTAAAAAGCTCTCATAAGTTAATATATAGCTTGCAATATGGATATAAAGAGTATATTCACAAATCTTCTGATTTCATCAGTATTCCTTTAAGTTTGCCTCAGTGTATGCTTCTTCTGCAGTGACGTCTCCTGCAGCAGCGATCAATACTTTTTGCCGAAGGGACAAAATTTATCCAGATGACTTTGAAAGAATAATAAAGGTAACAAACGGTTTTCATCTTCGATCTGGCAGCTGGATCTTATATGGTTTTGCTGTTAAGCTAGGATAGTTTTCTAATTTTCTCAAGACAGCAAGGCATTAAGTATTCGGGTTCAAAAAAATATATAACTGCTCCTCAACAGCTTTTGTTCCCGACCGGAATTCTGACTATAGCTTGTTTGGCCGCTAAGCTGTGTGTGAGGTGGTAGTTCTGCTTAAAGTGTTGTTCCAGATCACCCCACTGATAGCTGAGGCAGGGTCATTGAGGTCAACATGCAAATTCTTTATGTTTTTATCATGAAAAGTCACACTTCCCTAGAATGGTATTTATCACTCACTAAAAACTTGCTTCAAAATCAAGTTTCCAAATGCATAACTCCTCCAACTAACTCTGGCCATTTCGTTTCTGAGTAGTTTGGATTTGGTAACGTAGAACAAATCAAACGAGAAAAGTTTCAATAGATTTGAATTACTTTTTATATAAAATTTTGTTTATCACGGAATAGGGACATACGAAAAGTGTTGTCTTAGCCACAAGCGCGCTCAGCGAAACATGTAAATTTTTGATGGAACTAACTTTGGCATCTATCTGGGATCTTCAAGAGACTAGCGCTATGAAAATTATTTTTCTTGAAATCAATCAAGATTCAGGCTCATATCGGACATTTGAGGATGTAACTCAAGAGACAACCCAATGATTTGGGGTTTTGGGGTTTTGGGGTTTTGGGGTTTTGGGGTTTTGGGGT
>ENA-UOTX01000612-UOTX01000612.1-compost-metagenome-genome-assembly--contig:-NODE-612-length-35753-cov-43.917395_pt1 | contig 35753 bp, 17 predicted proteins | sample MGYA00238143_ERZ746982 | MGnify/ENA primary metagenome ERZ746982 (study PRJEB28758, sample SAMN06268862) | compost metagenome | isolation source: single cell | place: USA: California, Emeryville, Joint... | reverse complement strand
GTGTGATAATGACTGCTAGCTACTAATCTGTGGTATTTAATCTTCAATACTGTAGGAATCTCATGGCTACTATGATTTAGCTCGTAGATAGTATATATTATAATAGTATGCTTGCTTTTGATTTAGTACAATAAGGAATTCAGAGTCAGAAATTAAATGCGCTTATGGTAATTCGTAAAAAGACTTTAACAGTTGCGCGTATAATTATTTTGTGAAAAATGATGAAATCCTGAGATGTACAAATTAAAGTTAACCGTATTACCTTTACTCGGAGAAAATTTATCACAATTTATTGATTTCACAGATTGGAATCATATTTTGCCACATTACACCCTACTCTTTACATATTTTCTTTTCTTCTTCAAGAAACCAGGATCAAACACGAAACTTAAATGCTAAATTGAGCTTTAATCTGTTGTTTCGAATTAATTTTTGAAAAATTATTATTATTGCAGTTTTGATTTATTTAAGTAATTATTATTATCATCATCATAACACTCGATTTCCAATAAATCATTTGAGCTGACTGTAAATCAAAACAAGTTTCAATGTAAATATATCTCTCTTACAGGGATTAAATTTACACAATAGTAACTTCTTTGCACTTCCATGAAACGGCTTAAGAATGAACCAAACTTTTTAAAACATTCAGCTCTCATGTAAAATTCGCCGTATCGTTAAGTTTAAGAAACTTTGCCAAGACCTTCCTCTCAAATTATTTTTTGATATATACATGCATCTAATTTATTCAATGTCTTCATGTATGCCCCTTTCCAGCTTGTAAAAAACTCCCTTTGCCTTTGTTAAATCTCGGTAAGTTCCTTTCTCTACAATTTTCCCGTCTTTAAACACAAAAATCTCTGTAAAATTTTTCGCTATTGAAATCCTATGAACGGCGTTCACAACTGTATATTTTTCAGTCACCCTATCAACAGCCACCTGGACCTGTTTCTCAGTCGTTGAATCCAAAGCACTAGTAGCTTCATCAAGCAAAAAAATCTTTGGTTTTCTCATTAGCGCCCGAGCTATTGCAATTCTTTGCTTTTGCCCACATGACAGCTGGCTTCCTTTAGCCCCAACCTTCCTTTTGAATCCGCATCCTAATCTAATATGATCATGTGTCGCTATGTGCTCGTGTGTGTTAGTAACCTCTAAAATTTTCGATTAGCTCATTTTAATAGTCTGCTTGAATTTACCAAATGCGTTGTGAGTGATGAATTCATAGGCATCGGCATCTTTAGCCGCTTGGATAACTTCATCCTCGTTTGCGTTTTCCAAATTGTATCTAGTGAGATTTATTGATTAGAATATTAGATGTGTGAAGGGTTACTTGATATTTTCTTCGATAGTGCCATTGAAAATCACGGGCTCTTGTGATACGTACCCAAAATGGTTTCTTAGATGATGAATATCATATTCCTTGATATTTTTCCCATCGAGAAGAATCTCTCCTTTTTCGACATCATAGTACCGCAGCAAGAGCTGCATTATCGTGGTTTTTCCACAGCCGCTTGCACCAACGAGCGCGATTTTGGCACCTTTCGGAATTTTGAAACTCAGGTCTGAAAACAGTTGCTTTTCTTGGTTTGGATACCTGAAAGAGACCCGCCTGAACTCTATCTTCCCTTCAATCGGCTGTAATGACTTCTCATCAGGGTTTTTATAGTCGATTTCACTGTTAGTGTCAAGTATTTTAAATAGTGATTTTGCTGAATTGATCGCTCGAGCAGCATCAGGCACCAGAGGCATCACAGTTTCAATGGAGAGGAATCCGTACATTGTCTCGAAGGTAGTGTGGAAAATCCCCTCTAGCCCATCACCATAAACCTTAATAAATACAGCCCCAAGGAAATAGATTATCCCGACTATCACGAACATGATAACCTCTGATATTCCAAGCAAAAAACCAGAAATAAGGCCTCTTTTTATTGCCATTTTCTCAGGTTTTTCGAGCACTTTGCTATACATTGCCAGAATTTCTTTCTCTCTGCCTAAAGAAATAACAGTCCTCATGTTATTCAGAGCTTCGATCATGATCGCACCAGCTTCTTTGAAAGCCTCGTCGTTTTTTTCGGAAAACTTTGCCGCAAAATGGATATTCAATTCTCCTGTGATGATCATCAGCGGAGAGAGGCCCAAAGCAATGAGAGCGAGTTTCCAGGAGCCAATAAACGAAAGAACCGTGCTAATTATGAATGAGGAGGTCATCTGCAGCATTGCTCCGACACCAGTGCTCGTAAGAGTGGTTACCGCCGTGGCGTCTGTAGCTAGTTTAGAAGAGAGAGCTCCAGGGTTATGTTTCGGATCGTCATGCCATGCGATATGCATCCGAAGCATCTTTTCGTACACTTCTGAGCGGATTCTCGTTGTCATATGTTCTGCGACCACAGAAAAGAACGAGAGGGAAAGCCCATACGAAACGAAGGTTACAACTGCAAACATAAGGAACATCAGCGCCAGGAACCGTAGCTCACTCGAATAGTGAGGTTCCTCGAAGCCCATTATCGTTTCCAGGGTATGCGAAAAGACAAGCGCATACAACGGCAAAAGAGCTCCGTTAATTAAAGAGAGAATGAACGCTGCTCGAAGATACCACCGTTCTGGATGACTATAGGCTCTTAATCGCCTCATTATCGCCTTTCTTTCTTTTCGTTCCCGTCGATGTTGTGGGCGCATTTTCTGTATCAGCAATTTCGAGAGCGAGGGCTCACTGAGGGTTTTTTTCGGAGGCTTTTTGATTTCAACGTACATGTCTGAGCTACTGTTTCGCCTCGACGGCGGTCTGCGATTTGAGACTGAAATTTCAAGCCATTTCTCTATACTAGCCTTTCCATCTATGTCGATAGAGAAAGAGTCCGCAGGTGTGACCAAACGGCTCTCAGGGACCTGCGCGGTTTCCATATCGAAATAATGTTTCCTGAGAGCCATAAGCTCTTCGTGAGTGCCCAATTCAATGACTTTTCCTTGCCCCAGAAAGAAAATCCTATCACAATTTTCAATCGAGGAGAGTCAATGGGCGATGACTATTGTGGTTCTTCCTTTCGACATCTCATCTAAGGTCTTTTGGATTTCATTTTCGTTTGTTCGGTCCAGAGCGCTGGTAGCCTCATCCAGCAGAAGTATTTTTGCATTTTTCAAAATGGCTCTCGCGATAGCGATCCTCTGTTTTTGGCCGCCTGAAAGCTGGGTGCCTCCAATTCCAACATAAGTGTCCAGCTTCTTGCTCTTTGGTAGAAATTCCCAAGCGTTTGCTTTTTTCAACGCTTCGATAATCTCCTCGTCCGTGGCGTCCAACTTGGCCAATTTCATATTATCGCGGACAGTCCCTGAGAATAACACAGGCTCCTGTCCGACATAGCTAATTTGGCTTCTCAGCCATCTGACGTTAAGGGCCCTTAGATCCTTTCCGTCTAGCGTGATTTTCCCCTGGTCTGGGTCATAAAACCTCTGGATCAGCTGCATGCACGAACTTTTCCCGCAACCGCTCTCTCCGACAAGCGCAACCTTCGTATTTGGTTTGATCACTAAGTCCAAGCCTTCTAAAATAGGCTGCTGTTTATTAGAGGGAAAATTAAAGTGGACATTATGAAAAGCGATTTCTCCAGCCATCATATAAAGCTTCACTCCATACGACTCTTCATAGTTGATCTGACTTTCTCTGTTAATTATACCCAGCACATTGGTCCCGGCTTCTCTCGCCTGAGTAATCGCTCTTATTGCCGGGCCAAGTAAAGTCATGCTCGACGCTCCTACTGTCACAGCGAAAAATATTGTCACGATATCTCCGACACGGTATTCCGCACCGGTGAGAGGGTTTTTCTGGTGCTGTCCAACAAACGTCCCTCCTACCCAAAAGCCTAGCGTGTAATCCAATGTCATCACTCCGAAGATCAAACCAAACGCAAACGCTGAGAATACGCCGAATTTAATCACAATCTTCCTTCCAGAATGCAGCGCTCGTGAGTAGAGGTCGTGCTCGTGCTCTTCCCCGCATAATCCGACGACGGTTCTTATCGCACAAAGGGCTTGCTCAACCAATGCGCCTGCGGCGCTGTAAGACTCTGATTCCGCGTAAGATTGCTTTTTGATGGCGTAGACGTATAAATAGGCGCAAAAGATAAAAAGGGGAATAAAGGTGCACAGCACGAGAGACAGCTGCCATCCTGAGAGAAAAGCGATCACGAAGCCTACCATGATAACTGCTGTAGAATAGATCACTGTGACGACCTTTTCTCCGATGCCATTTTGAATCAAAAAACATTCATTTGCGACTTTGGAAGAAAATTCCGAGGGAATAATCGTATCAAACCAGCCCATTTCCTGCCGTAATAGAGCCCTGAAATACTCTTTTCGGAATTTGATAGCTTGTCTGTCTCCGGCGGTCATCCAAAATCCATTTGCGATCCAGGCTGCAGCTAGTGAAGCGATGCCGAGATAGACCAAGAGGAGGAAATCCATTTTGACGTGAGAAATGATTTCGTCATTCATTTCTGCAGCGAGAGCGTTTGTGATGTTTCCGATGATGATACAAAAGAGAGGGAGAGAAGCTCCGTGCGCAAGGGCAGAGACTGAGCCTAGGGTCATTAGAAACCAGTCGAGTGCAGTTGCATATCGAAAAAGGGAGAAAAAGGAAATGATCTTCTTCTTTTTTCGGCCGGGTTCGGTGATTGGTTTTTCCGAAATGGAGAGTTTGATATCCTCATGAGTTTCAGCCATTGTGGTTTTGGATTTAAAAAGGTTTTAACGCAAGTCATTTTCTTAGAATTTATTTCGTTCGAAGGAGAATCTATTTTGGGTCAGTTATGTCCTTCCATCGTCTTTACTGTACCGACCAAGGGAGGGGCAGAGCCATTCCAGTATACATTTACTTCCTTTTCAGTAATTTTTCGAGATCAATTGTGAGTCACAAATTTGATTAAACTTAATAACATACTAATGGCAGACGGAGGCGGACTAACCAATCTTCGCACTAATTGAAAATGTCACATACTTCCCATCTTTCGAGTCGTTTGTGTTCTCTCATTCCTTAATAGTCTTCTGTGGATTTTGACATTCAAATGAAAAGCTCGTTTGACTTTTACACAGAAGCAATCCAATTCATCATTAACGATTGCATCAACCGATCTGTAGACCCTTTTTCGGAGATGACACCAGAGATCTTGCCTAACTCGTTAGATCTCGAACCAAAAAAAAGGAAAAAAACCATATATCTATAATTCCTTTTCGCATTAATTTATTGGGTGAGAGCCTCTTAATTCTCAATCTTTCAATCCGATAAAATATTCTATCATTGGAAATAGAGAAGAAGATGGAAAATATCGAATTGACTACTTCATTAAATAAAGACAATAAAACCTTTCCACTCGAAGATTCAAAGGAGTCACAGCCAAGAAGTGAACTCGGTTCTTGTACATACACACTACTTACTGACAGTCTCCCTTATGTAATCTATCTGATTGGATTTTTCATTGTTACCACATTGAATTTGATCTACTTTTCAAAGAGCGTCCCTGCGGAAGTGGCTCCTGACGCCATTGCCGGCGTTGGGATCGCAGGAACTTGGCTTGCCATTACTACTTTCCTAGTAATAATGAGTCTTAACGGAGGTTTTTCCACTCTGGCTGCCCAAGCCTTCGGATCTAAAAACTACGAGCTAGTTGGACTTTATCTACACAGATCCCTGGTTATCAGGACACTCGGCTTGATTCCAAGTATCATCTTGCTAATCTACTGCGAAGAATGTCTGCTGGCCTTTGGCGTTTCAGAACGTTCTGTTGCCTATGCCGGTGTGTACGCAAGAGCCTGTATTCCGGGAGCTTTTCTGTACATGCTAGGTGACACACTTAAGGCTTTCATCATCGCACATAACATATTCAAGCCATTGCTTTACATTCAGATCGTTATTATGGGTTCTCATGTTTTATTTTGCGAACTACTGATCAGGAAACTTCAACTTGGAATGGCAGGTGTGGGCTGGGCTTTTTTGTTAAGTCAAGGAGCTGGGGCAGCCGCCTATGCAATCTATATATTCAAGTTCCAGTCCACAAAGGAGACTCTTTTTTGGTTTAAAAAAGAGTCTTTCCAGAACTTGCTATTACAGCTTAAGCAGGAAGCTTGGATCGCTATGTTCATGTACCTCGAATGGGTAGGATACGAATTTATACTTATCTTCGGAGGAATGCTCGGAGACCTTGAGCTAAGAAGTCTGGTGATTTGCTATAATATCGCTACCTTTGTATACATGCCTGGGTCCGGTCTCGCAATGACTCTAACGACGTACACAGCGACGGCAATGGGAGAAGGGAATTTAAACCGCGTGATGAAATTTATTCAAGGCGGCGCAATACTAACCCTTGTGGATGTGATATTGGTCTCTGGAGCCTTGATTATATTCCCAGAGCCTCTAATAAGGATTTATACAAATGATGAAGAAACTGTAGAGTTGTCTGTTGCGCTGTTGAGGCTTTATGGAGGTTTTTATTTTCTAGATTTGGGACAAATAATGGAGGTAGCGGTTCTTAAAGGCACTGGGAAAGAGGTCATTGGAACGAAATACTACATAATCTCTATGATTATAGTTTGCCCAATGTCTGGTTACGTGCTTGCGTTTTGGTTCAAATTCGGAGCAATTGGATTGTACATGGGATTAGCAATTGGAGTTGCCACAATGAATGTATTGTGTTTTCTCGTGTTCAAGAGCATGGATTTCAGAGAGCAAATGAAGGAGATCCAAGCGCGGATTAACGAGCTATCAAAAGCGGCGAACACTGAGAATACTATTGAAATGAAGGAGATCCATTATAACGAAATGAATTGATAGGTGTTGACTTGAATTTTAGGTACAGTCAATATGTTTGTATTAGAATTTAGTCTTAGCTTTCAGGTTCTGCATAATACTGTATTTAATATTTCTCAGTTGTCAAAAAACAAACAAATTCTGTAAAAGATGCTGCAATTTAGTGGATTTAGTTTTGCCACTTCAAGATTGTTGGGAAGTAAAGTTCGGTTTTCCAATAAATTCCAGCTGTTTACAAAAATGGCTGACATACTCAAAATTAACAAAATTGATAAAATGGTGAACTTGACTATTTCTTGAAATGAACTTAGTTTTTGAATGTTTAGCGAATTTTCCGCTTAGAAATAATCGAACCAGTAAATTGAATCAAGCGATTCTTCAATTCCAAGAGGACCTCGTAACAATTTGAGGAGTATATAGGCGTATTTGCTGAGCGTGATATATCTTAGTAAATTTGCAAGAATAGGAGACCCCAATATTCGCCTTGAAACTCGACCTCTTGAATTTTTTATAAGTCACTTAGTCTCTTTATTCCGCTTCTAAGAATTTGGTGAAATTCCTTTAAAGCGAGAAGATTTGATACGAGCAAGAGAGTAGCGTTCGGTCAGCGGACTACTATTTTACTTCCCATAGATACTTGAACAAGAGTACATTTCTATAAGAAGAAATCCGTTACTGTCGATCTTTATAAGAATCTACTACTACTGATTCTTCGGAATAATGTTCAGAATTCGCTGCTCACCGAATCTCAAAATGCGTAAAGGAAGCGAAATTGCTTAGTGTCTAATTTTTTTGTATGATTGTAGCTGTGAACTTTACGTTCTTTAAGAAAAACTTTGATTTTGATTTTTTTTTTTTTGTTTTATGAGCACGCACCAATAGAATTTCGCTTTTTACTTCATTGAAACTCTCTATCTCTCTTATTCATCGAGGAACCATATCTAGAAAGAGACATCGGATCGAAATCAAGTGAAGTACAGAAATGTGCGAAGTCCATAAGTAATCTCACATGAGCTTACGTGAGAGATGAAGTTTCTTGGGAGAACATCGAATCTGTTATTCCCTCTTTGAGCTATTTCCTAAGTCGACATTTGAGACCACTTAATTGAAAAGGATTGGGGCTATTCTTGTCCACTGTTGGCAAGATTAAATTTGCGTGATTCCTAGTCCACCTGTAATACTAACTTAAGAACTTGGGAATAACCTAGCAAATGTCACAAAGCGATTATGGATCGAGAAGAAGAAAATTCGTTATCTACTTAATATATCTGCTTCGATATCCTAATTACAACGAATTTTGTGGAAGACTTTGATTAAAATTCTCCCAAGCTGCAAAAATCTCGAGGTACAGTTTACAGAATAAAAACTTTCAATTCTGTTATGGTTTGAATGCTCTTTGTGTCACTACAATAGAATGTATTATATAGTTGTCATCAGCCTCTTGATCAAGAATTATCAAAAAGATCCCGCTCTTACAAATCCAATGAAATTTTCAAAGCAATATCCCGTCATATAGGTCATGAAACTCAGGATAAGAAATGTATTGAAAAAGAATTATTATATCCCAACTGTGTTCTAAGAAAAAGTGAGAGAGAGAAGGTAGCTAACTCGAGCCTTGATACTTCAATCTTTTACAATGAAACAGCTCCACCTTATATTTAATGATATTTTTCATTTTCAGAGTAAAAGCTGTTTGAATGAATTCATTGAGCAGAAACTTAGTCAACCTAGTAGTAATTGAACCAATTGGATAAAAGAAGATTTACCCGACGATTGAGTTTGTATGGTTCAATCCATTCTCTTAAAATCCAAAAGATGATGAGCTTATCAACTGAGAGGATGAGTCAGCTCTCAATGGAGAAAATCATCTAAAACCAGCAGCAGAATCAACATGTGGGAAAGATCTGATCGAGCAGAAGGAATCAAAATACTTTTTTCGAAGCTTGATATGGGAGCTGTGATTCATTTTATATTAACCGTGAATCAGAATTAAGATTTGCTTAAATTAAAAAAAAAAATCCAGTTCAAATTTTAAATCAAGTTCGTGAATACCTTTTTCAAAGTTTTTGAAGTTGCTAGCACTGATACATCATGCATTTTGCTTTCTATATTCTTTGCATTAGAATCTCGACACTAATCTAGATATAATTCCTTGGTTTTCTTCAATCACAGGCATCATCATATCCAACAAACTATTCAATAGGGTATCTTCATCTCCTCATTAATGAAGTGATAAAGTCTAATTCATTGTTGCCTTGCTGAACTCATATTATGAGCAGGATTTAGTTAAATATCATAGGGAAAAACAGCAAAAATTTTCTATCTGAACAACTGATTAAATTTTTTTATTTGGTACAAACACTGGAGGAAGTTATGAGATAAGAATATGGTTAGTCAACTGCAACACAACAAGATTTCAAACAAAATGTGATTCCATTTCTCATCCATTGTGGAAAAGAAGAAACCCTCCATATAATGTAAGATGGAAGCTCATATTTAGTCTCAACCTTACTGCTTTTACTAAGAACGTTAATCAAGCAACTACTGAACTGACCGTAAAAAATTAATAACCACCTCTGTGTTAATAAATCCTGCAATGATTCTATATATTAAAAATTTGAAATAAAACAACAAAATGAAACTAATTTCGGTTATCTCTGCGCTATACCTGATCACATTGATCGGCGCTGTCAACTATCCATGTCCTGACATCTGCGAGAAATGTGATGGACCTTACGGGAACCAATGCATCGAATGCAAACCCAACTATTTTTCTGAAAATGGAATTTGCAAGCCATGTCATGATTCATGCGCGCGATGCAACGGTCCATTAAAGGCTGACTGTCTTCCAGAATCGTTTTACTCCATTCTGAACGCTCATCGCGCACTTACGAGTGGTGAGATCTCGAATCCAAAATATGGTCCTATTAATCTCGCTACCGGTTTCGATTTGTACTATGAGTTCAAAACTGACAGTACAATCGACCTGATGATTAAAAATACTGCTGGACAAGGCTATTTCGCAATCGGATTTGGAACAAGCATGACTGGTGCAGATATGATCATCTGCTTGCCTAGTGGCACCACTGTCACTTGTAGTCAATACACAGGTAATGGTCACGTCACTCCTTCGCTGGATGGTACTCAGAAGCTTACGACGGTGGGTTATGATATTTCTACTTCGGCTCAAATTGTGAAACTTAACCGTCTTTTAAATACAGGCGAGTCTGGTGATAAGACCATTGTAGATGGAGAAAATGAAATGATTTGGGCTTATCACGCCTCAAGTACAACGCTTGTGCAACACAACAACCGCGGTGCTACCACAGTAACGTTGTCGAGTACAGGGACCAGCCCGACCTCAGGAGGAGAAGGCTCAAGTTCAGGGTCCTATGTTGATGCTCTTGCCATGGCTCATGGACTCATAATCTTCTTCGGTTGGGGGCTTGCAGTGGATCTCGGCCTCATATTCATGGCTATCGGCAGGAAATATCCAGCTTATCTCATCATTCACTCGCTTTCGATGTGGTACACTACGATTTCCACAATCATTGTCATCGCTCTGATGCTCGCCCGAAGAAGCATTTTTACGACTGTGGAAAGATATAGTCCCACAGTGAACGCGCACTTCGTCATCGGACTTATGCTCCTTGGACTCATGATTCTCCAACATATCGGAGGACTTGCTATCCTCATCAAATCCAAAGGCAAACAAATCAGTCGCAAATTTTATCGAATGCGCCTTGGACATCGTCTGAACGGAACGCTGCTCTATACCCTTGCTAAAGTCAACATCTTCATCGGCGTGAAGATCTACGCCTACGACAATTGGTTCCCATGGATTATCCCAATCGAAGCTGTTCTTATAACTCTTAACGTCCTCTTAAGACTCTGGATGAGCTATAGAGACATCCAACATCAGCCGCTAGTCTCTAGAATTAACCACAAATTGATGTCACAACAGCAGAAGCTGGTTTCAGCTGTCAATGAAGGAAAAACCCGAGAACAGCTTCTGCAAGAGTTCCCGAAAATGAAATTCGCTTACCTTTACAACAGGATCTACGACCTCACTTCATTCGAGCATCCTGGCGGAGATTTCATCATACCGAGAATCACTGGGAGAGAGATAGGTAGATTCTTGAATGGCGCATATCACCTTGAAGAGATCAAGGGAAACCCACACCGCCACGCTCCTACTTCCGTAGCCATCCTCAACAGATACTGGATCGGTGACATGATCCAAGGCGAAAAGGGCATTCTTGTCGACGCGAACGGAAAACCAACGACCACGCCTGACTTTGTTCCTTGGAAATTCGTTGGAAAAAAAGCCCTCACGAAGTCCACAGCCTGCTTTGAGTTCCAGAATTCAAATTATCAAATCAAGAATGACTTGAAAGGCATTTCTTGGATAGGAAGGCATTTTTATCTCTCCAAAGATCTGATAAATGGGCCAGCAAGACCTTACACAGTCTGCAACAGTCTCGGGGAGTCATGGACGAGGTTTAGAAAAGCAGCCACTGAATTTTTCGACGGGAAGATGCAAGGAGAAGCTAATCTTTCTACCACCTTACCTACCCTTTCACCTAACCTCAACTTTGTGATCAAACAATACCACAATCCGAAATCTACTCCATTATCTGGGTATCTCCACACCAGTTTAGCGTCCTCAAACAGCATTCTTATCAATGGACCAGTGGGCCGAGGACTCGAAATCCTTGATAACTCGAGAGGAACTCATTACGCATTGGCAGTGGGAACGGGTATTTTGCCTTTCATGGACCTGCTCAATTTCCTCCTGTTCAAGAGCATGTACCTCGCTCTCAAACAGAAATTTGGACCAGAAGTAGCTCAGCGAGTTGTTCCTGCCTCGTTGGGAACTGATTACGAGACGACACTAGCAGAAGGATTCAAGCTTGTGTTAGTTGTAGCTTATGCGGATAGCAACGATGCCATTGGATTCGATATCGTTAGCAAGACAGCTGAAATAAACACAAAATACAATCTGGGGTTATTTGAAGCTCATGTGAAAGGTGGACCGGAAGACCAATATGTTCAGAAGGTGGGCAAAAGAATAGATGAGCAGTTCCTGAAAGAGCACATGGCAAAAGACGCAACGAAATTCCTGGTCTGTGGCTCTCCAGTGTTTAATGAAGCGATGCCAAAAGCATTGCAAAAGCTGGGTGTCGATCCCAAGAAGATCACTCTTGTTTAGTTAGGGATTATTAGTGATGGTAGAGAGGAAAGTTTTGAGAGAGAGAAAAAAAAAGAAGGAAAGAAAGAAAGACATATATCTGTATACTTAAGATTAGCTTATTATATCAATATCATAAAAAGGTGGGGGCAAATCTCAAAAATTCATTAAGATATTCTGTAAAGCATCAAAGTCTAGCCTATGCGAAGAGAATGATTATCCAACTCAATTTGTATCTGCAATTAAATCTATATTATATTATGAAAAAATAACTTGGAATATTTGGAAAAAAAATTTGATAGAGTGATTGGAAAAGATGAATATTAGTTCAACAACAAAACAATCAATAAAGTGTGTGAAGGCAGAAAATGCTTCTAAAAAAACTTTGATAAAATGGAGCTAATCAATTTTTCAAATTCAACCCATGCTTCAGCAAAGATACAACGCGAGATAAATTTGTTTTGAACTGTGCACACTTGACCGCATGAGGTCTTTTCTCAATCCGCAAGAATTATGATCAAAACAACAAAAGCAGTTTAATAAAACTCACAGATTTATCGCGTAACAACCAAAGAGTAAATTTCAAGGTTTTATCGAGCTGTTTGGTCCCACTCGCGAAGGTTGAAATAGGAGTTAAAAGTCAAGAACTAAAAGGACTAAGAACCTGGAACTCAAGACAAAGCCCAATCAACGAAATTAAATTAAATAAACTCAATTAAGGGGAGGTTAACTATTCCTCCCGTATCTTTAAGGCACAATTTCATGAGCGAGCAGTGAATAATTCTGCGATACTGTTGAATTGGTTTTATGTAAGGTCTCTAGACCATGAATTATATATCAACTTCATCATCTCAAGAGAATCACTTCGTGATGTAATTAGAGAGCTTGACTATTAGTTAAATTATTTGATATATAATTTATTTCTTCACGATGAGGCAAGGGAACGTTGCATCGAATCCACAAATTGAAATTTATTATTTTATTTGCCATCTGGAACATACCGCATGTATTTGATTCAAAGTTTCCTTGAAGTGTACAAACAACAATTAAATGAAGAGGGCAACTCTGAAATGACTTTCCACAATTTTTCTAAACTACCTTTTTTTTTTTTAATTTATCTAAAAAACATTTCTAACAAACTCGATCTTTCAAAGAGAAGTAGTTTCAATCTCGACTTTTTCATAGCTCGGTACTAACAATGTGTTCTGTACTGCAATTCTCATAGCATTTTTTTTCAGTTTCGCATAGATTTCAGTATCAGGAAGCTAAAGACGAATCTGTTTCCACCATGATAGTTATTAGGTTATCTAAGAGCTCGCGTCTTATGTAGTAAATCTATGCTCTTGAAATTTGTGCAGAATTCCTTTCAGAACTTACCAAAACTATTCCAGCAATTTTCAGTAATAGTATCTTTCCAAATATAGATGAATTGTGGGCAGAATGCCCTTAAATTAATGGAAAAGCCCGAAGGTAAAGAAAAATGTTGGGTTCATGCCTATAACTGTAACGATTCATTAATTAAATCGTAAAATGTGTCTCAAATTCACATTGAGTTTGAATTTTCACTCAGAAATGAATTAAAAACCTCTCTGTGTTGGGAGTATGGGATGGTCTATCTTTCAATTTCGCTCGGAAAGTCGATTAAGTTAGAGTCCTTCTCCACTTGCTAAACTCCTAGCTCATTAATTACAAATTCTTCCGATTATTCTATTTAAAAAAATAAAATTTATTATTTCTTCACGATCCTTCAATGTCATGACAGCAGCTTTAAACTTTTCAATTCTTAAATCTCTCGAGATTTTATCAACCCCTGCGATGTTGAGCTGAGCACATAATTATGGCTCAACATTCCGCTTTTCGTTTATTCAGCTGTTATAAAACCTTTGATAAGAAAAAGATTTGAGCAAAAATTGCAGAAGTTCGGGATATTAAATTTTAATCCCTCATTTACGGATTTGGAGTCACTCAATTATTTATTTAACAAGGCAAACCCAAAGCAATTAAGTGCTTCGCCAAAAACCTAGTGATGAACAAAAAGCCCACCGAAAGCAATTCGAACGTCGACACCGATTCGTCTCCGAAAAGAAACTCTAAATTCGAGCAAATGAGAGCCCGTTTAAAGCGTAAAACTCTAATTTCGACTACAATTTACAGATGACTCCCTTAGCCTCTCTCTTCAATAGCGATACGGAATCTCCGAAGGTCCCAGAAAGGCGCTCCGTAGACAGCGGACTCAAACTACAGCCAGTGCTACTCAAATCTGATTGCAACAGCCCAAATATCGTCCTCACTGATGATAAGAAAAAAAATTTCGAGGCCATCCGTTCCAATATTCGATGTACTTTCGCTGTCCATTCTCTGTTCGTTAGCATTCCATTTAGCTCAATTCTCGGCAACTATCAGCGTTTCAAACCCAATCAGCAAATCTGCTAAACTCGATAAGAGGGAAAGTTCAATAGATGCAAACGACAATAGCGAAAATAGCACTAGTAAAAGTCTTTCAAGTCGAATCCCCACGCTTAACTTAATATCACAGAGAGCACCTCAGTCAGTCAAAGCCTGAAAAATGAAAGGCAGACCACCGATGATAATGAATCGCTTGATCAGACCCAAAAGAAATCAATGGATGATCTCGATGGCCAGAAAGCTGAAAGCAAACAAGAACTGTCTCTCGGTATTCAGAGCTATGGAGGACTACCGGGTATCAAAATCCGATTTTAAGGTGATGGCGTAACCGTTGTGTAGGTGAGGACGTGATAGAAGACGTTACTCCGAGCACGCATACGATTTTCCAGAAATTCTTCGCTTTAGAGGAAGAAAAGCTCGGCTCGCCTGAGGAACACGTGCATTATATCTCGAACTCGTTTAAAGATTATTTCGAGGAGTGCGAGGTGTTAGGCGAAGGAGCTTCAGGGACGGTTAAGAGATGCATTAAGTTATCAGACGGCCAGGAATATGCTGTGAAAATCGTAAATTACAGAGGAGATGACGAGCTTAAAGTTTTAGTAAATGAATTGTTCTCATTCTTACTTATAACCATAATGCTTAACCAATTACAGATTATTACAGAATTCCGTAATCACCGACGGCTGAAACATAAAAACATCGTGCAAGTTATCGATTTATACATTGATGAGTCTCGAAATAAGATCTATACGATTCTCGAGCTTGTCAAAGGAAAAGAAATGTTCGAAGTCATTCACGAGATCGGGTCTTATTCAGGTATAAATCTCTGCTATTCCTTAAAGGGAGTCTTACGAAACGTTTAGAAAGTGTCGCTTCAGAGACTTTCAAGCAAATATTGATGGCGATCCAATACATGCATTTCAAAGGCGTGTGTCATAGAGATCTGAAGCCAAACAATATCCTTGTGTCTGAGGGTATATATATCACATCGCTATAGACAATTAATGAGTCGCTTAGATGGTTCCGTTGTGAAAATCACTGATTTTAACGTCTCGAAATTCTCAGAAGAGGATAAAAAAGCTCGTTACACAGGCCTTTCAAACGAGAATTACAGAATGTGGACTTATACAGGCACGATAGCATTCACTGCACCTGAAGTATTCACTGATACTGAATATACGTAAACTCCCTCCGATTATTAAAATTAACAGACTCTATTGTCTCATACAGCGAAGCAGTCGACATGTGGAGCGCAGGGGTTGTCCTCTACACTATGCTCAGTGGCTGCCAGCCCTTCCAAGCCGAATAGTAAGCATTATTTCAAAATTTATTAAGATCTTAACCGTGCGTACTAGTGTTAATGATTTAATCGAATTGATCAAACAAGGAGAAGTCAGCTTCCAGGAATCTGCTTGGGAAAAAGTCTCGGCTGAAGCCAAAGACCTTGTTAGCCATCTCCTTAAAAAGAATTATAAAGAAAGATACTCTCCATCCCAGGCTCTTGCGCATCCTTGGATTCAGAATGTAACAGCACTTTTTAATTCTTACCTTATCTCACTCAAACCTTTGCAGATTGGAAGAGTGTCGAATAAAGAAATGGATGCGACGATTCGAAACCTTAAAACGAATCTGCGAAGAAACGCTCGAAGAGGCTTCATGATTGAACCGATGTCCGGCTTAATCGCGAATCGAGCAAAAATAAACAGTATGGTGGACGAAAATGAAGTGTTTGAAAGCCGTCCTGTACGGCAACGCGGTGTTACAGTTTCTCTCGCTCGCGACGTTAATAATAATAAAGTCGCGGCGAAGCTTTTTGAGCGTGTAAACGAAGAAGACGATGAGGAGCAAGCAACGAAACGTGCTCTTAACCAATAAGAGAATTATTCTCTTCCGGATTTTTCTCTCTCAGTTTTCTGATTCTTGTATTAAATTTCAACAGTTTTGGCTTGTTCGATGTAACATTTTAGAAACTGTTCTCAAAAATCTTCAAATTAGATGTGATATGTAATTATACACCTACGTGACTGTTAATTCTGTCATTGCTGGGGATAGATATCCAAATGCAAATGTTTGGCGTTTCTTCTTCACTTAAGCGGAAAATCAGTAAGGAAATAAAGTTCCTTTGAGCTGGGCTGTTTTTAATCGGGCTTCAGTTGGTTTCAGAGACAAAAATTCAATTCAAATTTAGCAACTATAATAACGATCTAATTTTTAAAAACTTTCATAGCACCAAATTCATAGCATCAAGAATGTCGTTAACACACGTCCCTTCGGTAAACTACCTTCCTTTACCCTGAAGCGAGTTTCAATCTTGACTTTCAGGTCCACAACGAAAACATAGACCCACAGAAACGAGGACTCTCTCTGAAAGATGGCACATTCCAATCGAATCGAGCATTCGGTCGTGAGCTTTCTAACATCTACGACCAAAACGACGCTATCAAGGTACGTTGCTTGCCTTCTCGTCTAGTTATCCTTTTTTATTCAGAGCCTGAAGCCAAACGTCCCTCACCAACTTAAACCCAGCTACGAATTCCACCCTAAACCCTCAGAGAAGATGACCATTGAAGTCGAAGGCCCAAAAGACCAACCGCTTGAGAAATGCGATAAAGAGAACGAGAAAAACCCTCAATACGTTGTCCCTTACGTAAACGAAATTATCGAATATCAACGCTCTGAGGAAGTAAACTCCCTCTTCATATGAACCTGGTTTTTAATATTGAATAGTCAAAGTACCTCTGCAATTCCAGCTACATGACCGAGGTTCAAAAAGACATTAACGAGAAGATGAGAGCGATCCTCATCGATTGGCTGGTGGATGTGCATGCGAAGTTCAAATTGGTACCAGAGACTCTTTTCATGACGGTTAATTTGATTGATCGCTATTTGTCACTCAATTCCGTGCCTCGGCAGAAACTCCAACTGGTCGGAGTGTCTTCGATGCTGATAGCATCCAAGTATGAGGAGATATATCCTCCTGAGGTTAAAGATTTCGCATACGTCTGCGACAAGGCGTATACTACCAGCGAGATACTTGATATGGAAGGCAAAATATTATGTGCTCTTGCGTTTAAACTGACGCATACCTCGTCATTGAGGTTCCTGGAAAGATACGCGCTAGTAGCCCAGCTCGATGAGAGAAGCTACAATCTGACGAGGTATCTTATTGAGCTGGCATTGGTCGAGTACGCGATGCAAAAGCATGCGCACAGCATCCTTGCCTGTGCTGCGATTTACCTTGTAAACAAGTTACACAAGAGAGATAGCAGCAATGAAGCGATGATCAAATACTCGAAATATCAAGAGACCCAGATACGCGGATGCGCGAAGGAGTTATGCTTCTTGTTGCAAAACGCTCCTAAAGCGTCGTTGCAGGCGGTAAGAAGGAAATTCTCGTCAAGCAAGTTTCTTGAGGTGGCTAAAATTCAGCTTGAAGCTGTTTAAGAGGATGAAATTGTGGCTATAAAATTGAAAAGCAGCTCATGCTTATTGATTTATTATTAGAATGCTGTTAGGAGAGAAAGAAAAAAGTCTCTTACAAGGCGAAATATTGATTAATATTATGGATTACCTGATAATATTTATTAAACGGATTCGTATTTATTGAAGGATTCTGAATAAGACTGTTGAAAATATTTCTAAGGAACGCATTAAATAATACTAATGAAAATAATAATGGGTTATTTCGAGTTATAGAGAATTGGATTTCGGGTTAGTTAGTAAGCCTCGAAGAACTATAGGAATACTCAGGTGAAAGATGAACAATACTCGTTGTGTTTCAATTATCATTAGTTCCTACTTATTTTCATCTGATTTTGCTGTTTAGAAGAGAAAAAGAAAATAAAATCGATTACTCAAGAACGATCAAGGCTATTTATTTTTTTTTTAGGATATATTGAAGAATTGGTAATTTGAATTTTCACAGACTCACATAACCTATGTATAACTTTTATATGGATTATTTTGAGGTTTTATTGTTAATTTAGATCACAAAGTTAAGTTTCAATCGTCTGCTTTTCAAGTACTAAAATCCATCACAGGTGTTGCGAGATTTCTTAGTGTATCTCCGAAGTTGTGTTGCTACTTTTCTATAAAGCACATTATCTTCAATAATTTTCAAGCTTTGTTTAAAATGAAGTATTATTATTTACCACTTTCATGAAAATATCCCTATTTTCATTCTGCATTAATTACACAGATACAAATTGTCTGCCACTTTTATTTCAACCATTACAACATCGATTTGTTAAACAATCTTTCTAATGATTTCCGTTTACCTTTGCTTGAGCTATAGTCATTTCCTTCCCCTTCTAGATACCACCTACTCTTTTCACTCAGTTCATTCGACCCAAATACCTTTTTGTATTGATGAATATGAGAAATAGATTCAAAGTTTTTATATAATTTTTTTAGAATTATAACTTCCAATTAATAAATCTCTGATCAATTACTGATAACACTCTGTAATTACATCTGCTGAGCCTGAGTAATTTCTTTAGTACTTTCATTAGTAAATAAGTAAATGCACTATTTTATTTTAATCACCTGATAATTGCACTTATTGTGAGAGAGGAAGAGCAAAGTATACTATTAATTATAAACTTACGTATTTAAAGTAATCTTGATTTGAAATATAAACACTTTGCTGATGTGTGGTACACTAACAGAATACTTTCTCTATCTTCCTTATTTTGGATTTAGTAATCGCCTTTTTAAGATTCTAATTTCTGTTCTCAAACTCGGAATCTTTCACATCCAGTCATAATTCATAATCTTTTTCTTTTCTCACAGTTATTGACTTCTTTCCTTAAGAATCAGGAGATTAGATTCTCCAAAACATTTGTATCTTGTATAAAATGTAATAATACACGCACGTGATTCTCAACAGCCCTTTCGCCTGAAGGAAATCTTATATTAAAAAGGTTGCTTTTATGATTTTCCACCTGTTCCCGCCTTGATTTTATCCAATGAAAATGGCTCTTCCAAAGACTTTGATGAAATGCGCAAATGTTTCGAGAAGAATCTTGAAGCAGCATGATCGAAACTTTTTATAGATTGGTAACACATACACTCCCAAAGATGTTCTCAACTTCGGGTTCATCAGAAGACTTCAGAAGCATCCCATTCTCTCTTTTCTACTGAAAAAACATAAATTATTCGTCCAATATAACCATAAAGCACCGCATCTAATAGGTCTGTGCGTCGAGACTGAACACATCAGAATAACAATTTGATGGGCTTACCACACTCTGCTTGCCTCTTTCTACAAGCACAGTTTATCATCTGCTCTCAACTTAATTGATCTATTCAAAAAATTGAAATTCAAACTAATGGCGTCATCAAACGAAAATTTTAGGAATTTCTTCTTGCTATCAGCTCTCAATGAAAATATCAATGAAGATGGACACTAGAACAAACACAAGAACAAGAACAAGTACAATGACTAACCTATACTACTAACCAGAGTTTAACAAAGACATTTTATATATGATTTATCAATTTAGAACCATTAGATATTGATTTGAATATCAAAATTTAGTCTTTCTCGCCTTTTTTCCCAAGTGAAAGCGGTTCTTCACGCGATTTCCTTGGAGTCTTCAGAAAGTTTTTTGTACAATACGATCGTATTCTCAAACAAAAGTTTTTATTGGTAAAATTTGTAGTTAGGCGGCAAAATTCCGCCAGCAGTTCCATTTAATTGTCACGGTTCAATTGAGGACAAACGAGGTTGTAGGTCCTTGAAGCGAAGGTTCTCTGTTGAATCGTAGTCCTTCTATCACTCTTTCGGATGAAGTCATCCTCTTCTTCGAAATCATTTGACCGGTCGAAAACCAACTTCCTCAGCCCGGTCTTCTGAAAGACGCTGACAGCTGTTTTGAAAAGAGCTTCTTCAGTTTCCATCACTTCATTTTGGCTGGAGCCAAAAGACGATCTTCCGAACAGAATACCTTGGCCATCGTTGCGACCAAATAAAGAGGACAGAGGCTGTTGGGCAGGCAGAAATCCCTCGGAAGAGGTGACTCTGGCGCTTTCGTGAAGGTTGGCTTCAGGGAATAGGGTGTAGCAGGTGTTTGGTTTCATAAGGCAATTCAAAAAACCAAAATTTGTTAGTTAATCAGATTAATAAAAGATAATAAAAAATTGGACGCCACCTGAATTAAATAATTTGGCAAGTGGATTGTTCAAACCGCTCCAGAACGCTAATTCCCGCTAATAATTTGAATTTGTATCTGGACAGAAAATTCAAAATCAATTTGCCTCGAAATTAAAGAGGCATAATAACACCTAATGAAAAAGAGCGTTTCGGAGCACTGAGCTCCTTCCCAGACAATTAGAAAGGCTGAGGACCTGGTTGTCCTATTTTCGAAACTATAGGAGGAAAATTTAAAGGACATTAGATTTTAATTCGGCGGGAACTTTTTGAAACGCTGGTGATTTTGATCAGATTAGCGTTTAACTGGTTGATATCGAATTTAATCTTGGTTTGAAATAATTTTAGGTGCCAAAATTAATTTAATTTACTTCCATTTGGAACTAGGTCCGCCCTCGCTTGCAATCAGTCATGGATCTCATAACAACGAACCCATTGAGAGTTTGAATTTGAAAAGAGATTGTGGCAATTTATTTTGAAAGAATCGAGTTCAAGTGATTTTGATTGATAAATTCAGCTCTGTGGACGAAAGCTTTCATGCTTTCTTTCAATACAGTGATTCGTAGTGATTCGTGAGTGAACTCTTTAATCTCAAAAAAAGAGCAAAACGGCGGAAATTTTTCTCAGTTTTCCCCTTAAGTAAATCTCGGAGATTTCAGAAAGATGAGATAGAAAAAGAGGTCTCTATTCAGAAAAAGTCCATGTAATCAAGAAATGAGATTTAACTTCTCATATCTGATTTTGTGTTTTTATTATTTGGAAGTTTGTTCCACAATGGAAATTTAAATTTTTCGAATCTATTTAGATTGCTTTGTAAAGGTGTAAACTCAACAAAGATCAGTCTCGATAAAAATGAATTAACAATCATATAGTCGCTGGAAGAATGAGGAAAAAGCTCCTTTTTCATGATCAACCTTTGAGCTTTTTAAACATCAGCAAATTAGAAACAACACCTGTAAGTTTGGAATTGAAGCATTGTCACTACATATACGATGGAGGGTCGTGCTCCAAGGGTCGGCAATGGAATATCAAAACGAATCTTTTTGTGAAACGTCCTTGAAACACACACAAAAAAAAAAACATCTTTCCAAATATCTCGACTATTATCAATTAATAGGACAGATTCTCAAGCCCAAGCTGCTTGAAGCCAGAAAAAGCTTAATCGCAGCATCTGATGATAGAGTGAGTCCAACCAAACGACCCTGTCTTCAGCTGATAAATTATTTGAGGTACGAATAAAGCTCAAATGGAGCTCAACATTGAAAATCTTATTCAAAGTGGTCGACTAACCTAGCCAAACTAGCGAAGTGACCCCCCCTCTTTCGAAGAAATCTAGCGAAAAACGCAATATCCTCTGACAAAGGCAACGATATTGAGCTTTTCTCTAGCAATTGAACCCTAGAGATCTGGAGTTTATTTACCACGTCAGGGATAACAAAACAATAAATTTTAAATTACACAGATCTTGAACTAACAATCCAATTTTAGTGCTACCCAATGGCAGAAATCGGCAAAAACGACCAAGAGCTCAAACAAGCGGGCTCAAAGGACCGAAAAGACCAGCCTCAGCCAATTCCGATCAACAACTTGGCAGTCGGCCTCACAGATTGGGCCATAATAGCCCGAATTATCTACAAAGGACCGATTTTCGAAAGAAAGACCGACACTAATGGAAAACTTGAAGTCTTTTCGATAGATCTGCTTGATTCTCAAGGAACAGAAATAAAAATGAGCTTCTTCAGAGACCTCTGCTTGAAATATCACGCGACTCTCCAGGAAGGAGGTATCTATAAAATCGCTGGAGGAGAAATCAAAAAATCCACTACGGTTTTCCACGGTTCTCATGAATGCTTCATCGACTGTCGTAGTCAAACCGTCATTGAGCCTTTACCTGAAGACTCGAAAATCCCAATGCTACCTCCTAAGCTTAGCTTGACACGAGTCAAAGACGTTGCTCAGATTGATCCAAAAGAAAAGATCAACTTCGCTGGGGCAGTCCTTGGTATAGGTCCTATAATGTCAGGAAAAATTCAAAGAAGACAAATCGTTTTATTAGACTCAAGCAAAGAGAAAATCCCTTTAACCTTTACTGGCGTTGAGGCTGAAAGTTTTGAAGGGAAACTTGGAGATATCATGCTATTTAGAAACCTGCAGATCTCTAAATTGGACCAAGAATACATCCTCAACTTTATGGACTGGTCTTCTGTGTTCACGAAGAGCTTCGATGGTGTCCCAGAAATGAAAGAACTTGCCACGATCGCCCAAGAAGTTCGTGATCAAATGCCAAATATGCCCTCGAAACAAGGAGAAGAAGAAAAAAAGATCGAAAATATTCCCGAAATTAAGAAGGAAAGCAATGCATATGAGCTTTCAACTCTTCGTGCTATCAAGTCCGGAAAGCCTGGAACTTACCATGCTCGAGTATCAATCCAAGCCATCGACCAAGAATCGAGTTTGTTCTATCCAGGATGTGGGAATTGCTTGAAGAAAGGAACTTCGAATAGCTGGACATGCTCATGCGGTCATATCAATAAAGCACCTACTTACAGGTACAGGGTTAAGGTCCCGCTGAAAGACTCCAGCGAGAAGCTTGAAGCAATAGCTTTTGAGTCAGCAGCTATGAAGATCATGCTCAACTTGCCAGCAAATACCTTGAGAGAATGGCAGACTAAGAAATATGCAAAGATACTTCAGCCCTTTTTTGAAGAGGTACTCTCCAAAGAGTATGTAGTGAAGATTTCGCTAAAGGATAAAGCTCAGTTTGTAATTGAAGACGCCTTGCCAGCTGAAAAATAGTGAGATTAATTAGACGATGAATACTTCGTTTCATATTAATCTTGTGAAGAACCTTTGTGAGGAATTTATATAATTTCTACGGTAATTTGAAAAGGTTATTTTGGGAACTAATCTTCACAAAATCAAAATACAGAATATTTTTTCAGTTTGCAGATGCAAAAAGTTGTAGATTACAGAAATATTATAATTATTGCACATCTACAAAACAATATAGTTAGGTAATCTTGATAGCTTCCGTCAAAGGTTTAAATTGGTTTCTTCTATTCTCAGCAATAATTTGTATCGCGCGCGGTTTGGTTCAATATATTATCAATACACCAGAGCATACCAGCAATTAAGATGCTTCTGCCACTTTTTTTAGTTGCAATCCTCTTGACCATTATCTACAGTTGATCAAATAGTAGAAAATTCTAAAAAGAGTGCCTAAGCTACTTTACGCAATTGATAGTATGTTAAAAGGCAGATTTCTGAATATATTTAGCACATTATAGATATTGCAATATAGCCTTAAGGCAAAATTTCTCCTTTTTCTTGTGTACCAATCTTAAGTCACATAATATATATAAATATCATTGTTTATCAACACTTGAGCGCTTCTTACAACGATGGATTCCAATTGCTATTAGGCGTATTGGAGCTATAACTATCAATAAATTCCAGTGTGACCCTCGCATGTTCAACGTTAGGAGGCTCTTCCAAGGGTTTATAATTTATCCTGAGAGTCTCTCCCGTCTGCTCGGTGTCGACCGAGAAATTTGAGTCACGCCCTCTCTTCCTCCTACAAGTCTTTATATACTTTCGCAGCGTGCCTTTCACTCCTTCGCCATACACCAAAGCGTCAAGGAATCCCATTAGATATGGGAAAACACGAAAAGCATCTTGGACAGCGTCACTGGTTTTGACTCCATTCTCAGCCATGATTTGCAAGGCTACATGTGGGCCCCAGCAGAAAATCAGTATCGCAGGGTACACTATCAACGTAAGTGCTTCTCTTACGTTTCCTTCGATTACAATCCTCTTGAGCTGTGAATACGAGAGGATGTAGCATACAATACATAGCAGGATCGTAAGTAAGAGTGGGAGTTGCAGATGGAAAAGGATAAACCAGTCTACTCCAACCGAACTGACTCGATATACGCATACACCACGCTTGCGTAAGACAGTATTGCGAGACAAAAAGGTACTTAAACCAGTCAGTACCGGCAAAATAAATGATACGGGTATATAATACTTGAGGAGCGAAGACACAATATTCGTATTTTTATTCTTCAATATCTGATAGAACGCATGCCCGAAGAGAACTGCCCATGATGCAGTAGCAATAAGGCAAAAAGTGCCGATTGCCTGAAGGATGATGCAGTCCATGTCCGAATCAGGGTCAAAGAAGAGGACGCTCACCTTCGACGCAAAGAAGATGAAATCTGCCGTGTTAATAACGAAAATCATGGTTGAGAGCGGTCGTGTCCAGAATCGCCCGACAAACGAAGCAATTATCACGATAAGTGTTGAAATCGCCGATATGCAGGATGGTAGCACTTGTATAGAGTCTGGGCAGACGAGTATGAGCTCAATAGACTTCTCCTCTAACACAATGGGAGCTGGATCATTCATAAATTCGCCTAATATACAATTTATTGGAGCAAATAATTGCTTAAGGAGCCAAATTTACTTAAACTAATTAAAGCTTTAAAATTTTAGGAGGAAAAAATTTTAGTGAACCGTTTTAAGGAGAGCTTTCAAATGCTGACAAGGGATGCAATTGGAGTAATATTCATTCAATTTCTAAATTTGATACCAAAAATTATTTCATAAAAATTATTTTAATATCATTGACTTTGTCTTCACTCTTTTCTCACTCTTCCTAAAACATCAAATGTTTGTGAATTTTAATAATGAATTTGTGAACCTCTCGTTTCGTCGATATAAATAACAACAGTTCTCATAAAAGTGAACCGCTTTCATTCATGAACAGAGCACTGGATTTAAAACTCTCAGTAAACTCCAATTTAAGCCTACTAGCTTTCATACTATGATACCTACTATCGAAACGAACATTTGTTTTCGATGAATTTTGCCTTATAATTTGTTTTGCGTTTTCAGTAGCTGCAGGAGGTTCAGTATAGCTCCCTGAAAATCCAATCTTCTTAATTTTCCTCCTAAAACCCTTAAAACAGCCTCGCATAGTACCTTTCACGCCTTCGCCATACACAACAGCATTGAAGAACCCCATTAAATGCGAGACAATTCGCAAAGTTTTCGCCAGAGAGTCAGGAGTTTTCATTCCAAGCTCCGCCATCAGTTGCATAACGGCAAGTGGACCCCAGCATAATATCAATATCGCAGGGTATACCATCAGCGTAAGCGCCTCCGTCACCTGACCCTCGATTACAATCTCCCTGAGTTGTCTAAGAGAAAGAATGTAGTAAGCAATACATAAGATGACGGCTAGCAACATTGGCAACTGGATATGGAAAAGAACAAACCAGTCGAATTCACCGACGTAGATGCGGTACACGCATACTCCGTCCCCAAGTGAGAGGATATTATCAGTGAAAAAGGTGCCAGTGCCTGTAAGTACGGGTAGTATAAATGATATTGGGACGTAATATTTTATAAGTGAGGTTAAGACGCTTGTATGTTGGTTTTTCAGCACTTTATAGAACGCGTGACCAAAGAGCGCGGCCCAGGAAGCTGAACAAGTGAGACCGAAAACATTTATCACTTGCATGATTTGACAACCGAAATTTGAGCCTGGATCGTGAACGAGGACGCTCAGCTTTGCTATAAAGAATATGTAATCTGCGAAGTTTATCGCGAAAATCATGGCTGAAAGAGGGCGGGTCCAGAATTTGCCTGTAATGGAGAATATTAGTATGATGAATGTTGAAACAGCCGATAGAAACGATGGAATGATAAATTGGAGGTCCCTGCAGAAAACTACAGAGTCGAAACTCTCCTGAAAAGAGAGAGGAGATGAATTATCCATTTGATTTGTCCAATACGATTTATGGTGACAGTGCCTGATTAATGATCTTCTTTTTCTGTTGTAAATGCTTGAGCATTAATTCGGGAGCTAATTGTTTACTATTGAGCAGATCAAATTGATGAATTTTCCAGATAAACTTTCGATTTACTTTGGATTCAATTACCCGTCTTTTTTGGTAAGAACGAGAGTATAAATGAACCATATGCATACTTACTGACAATTTTATCTTGAACACAGAAGCAAGGCATGAATTAAAGCAGCTAATCGATTAGGAAAACACAATATACGGAAGGAATTGTCGTAGCTCTTCATCTGCAGAGGCTCTTTGCAGATGAATATTATATAAGAGTTCAGCTAGATTATTTCATGCTTTTAGAACGGATATCCATATGAAAAAGAGAAATTTATGAAATTTTTCAATTAATTTGAAATAGTCTGCTAAGAGGCGTGATGTATCTACACTTGAGTTTCGTTTGACACAATAATGCATTGTATCTGACTCGACACCATACATAATTCACAAAACACTTAAATTAGGGCATTGTTGCTTGTAAATAAACATAAAACAGGCATCGTTTCTTAGTGTAGGCTGTCTGACAACTCGGATGGCTGATTTTCTGAGCCAACGCTATCAGAAAATGCAAATCTGACCTTAGCACAGTGCATCTGCTGATATTCTTCGACAGAGCTATTTATCTGTAGAAATTCTCCAGTATTTTCTTGACCGTCTCTTTGTTTCTTTGATCTTCTTAAGCAAGGACATGCTTTCCTCCTATAGCTCTTCAAACACGCTCGAAGTGGACCTTTCGCCCCTTCACCATATACCAAGGCGTCCAAGAATCCCATCAAATGCGATAAAACTCGCAAAGTTTTCGCTAGACCATCAGGCGTTTTCATTCCTAGCTCAGCCATTGCCTGCATTGACAGCAGCGGTCCCCAACAAACAATCAATATCGCAGGGTACATCATAAGCGTCAGACCTTCTGTCACCTTTCCTTCGATTACTATCTTCCTGAGTTGAGCTAGAGACAGGATGTAGAATGCAATGCACAATGTAATGGTCGTTGCGAATGGCAGCTGTAAATGAATCAGAACAAACCAATCGAGCTCTCCCAGATACAAGCGATACACACAGACTCCGGGCTCCCGTAACAAAATATTTTTTGCTAAAAACACACATGAGCTAGAAATTACTGGCAGTACAAGTGATATCGGTGTGTAATATCTGAGGTACTTGGACAATACGCCTGTGCTCTTGTGCTTCAGCACATTATAGAATCCATGCCCGAAGAGTACCGCCCACGATGCAGAAAAAGTGATACCAAATATATTTATTGAATGACGAACCAAGCAGCCTTTGTTTGATTCAGGAAACTGGACAAGGACGCTTATCTTTGCCATGGAGTATATGAAATCTGCCAGAATAATTCCAAAAATCATGCTCGATAGCGGTCGCTTCCAGAATTTTCCAATAATCGAGGCGATTAGCACAGTACCTGTTGAGATAGCTGACAGCAGAGACGGAATTATGTATTGCAGATCGGTGCAGAAGATGATAGAGTCGAAATACTCTTGAAAAGATACAGGAATTGAGTCATCCATATTCAACCTCTCAGGCTTTTTTGATAGATATTCTTGGTATTAATTTGTGAATAGTTTAATTCTTGACTATCTGAGCTTATTTCAGCGCATATCAAGAAATCTAAGATTTCAATAGGGTAAATAGCATTAATACTCTGTTTAGCTGACACTTCACATGTAGTTTATGTATGACGAATTCAATGTACTAAAAAAATAAAATGAAACATTGAATTGAGATAACATATTTTAACATTCGTGAATGTATGAATGAATGCGTGACACTATTCTCTTGAGGATCCATTATTTCCGCATAATGGCATTGAGATCCTCGATTTTTCTAGCTCACGAGGTGCAATTTTTACTTATTCTTCAATACAGATACTCACATCAAATAACCTGAAAATGCTGGACTCTTGTCTAGAGATGAAAAGGTGGATGAGCGGCTCCCAGCATCATCATTATCAAGATTAAAATCCAATCTGACCTTCGTACATTGTAGCTTGGTAAGCTCTTCAGGCGGGATCGCTTCTTCACATGACATATCATTGGTCAGCCTTTCATTTATATTGAAGGTCGTAGTAGGGCTTTTTTCCTCCTTTTTCTTGCAGGAACCAAAGCAACCTCGTAGTGTACCCTTCACTCCTTCGCCATACACAACCGCATTGAAGAACCCCATTAAATGCGATATAATTCGCAAAGTTTTCGCCAAAGCAGGACTGACATTAACTCCGAACTCAGCGATAAATTGCATCGTTAGAAGTGGACCCCAGCACACAATCAATATCACCGGGTAGACTATTAGCGTTAGCCCTTCTGTCACATTTCCCTCGATGACGATATTTCTTAGCTGCCTCAGAGAGAGAATATAGAAAATAATACACAAGGCGATCGTAAACAGCAACGGCAATTGTAAATGGAAAAGCACAAACCAGTCGAATTCACCTACGTAAATCCGGTATACGCATACTCCGTCTCCGTGTGAATGGATATTCTTTGTTAAAAAAGTGCCGAATCCAGTCAATATAGGTAATATGAAGGAGATTGGGATGTAATACTTGAGGAGCGAGGATATGACAGCGGTGTTTCTATTCTTCAGCACTGTGTAGAAAGCGTGACTAAAGAGCACCGCCCAAGATGCCGAAGAAGTGATACCAAAAACGTTCATCGCTTGCATAACCATGCAGGTCAAGTCTGAGTCTGGGTCATGAAGGAGGATGCTTAGCTTTACCATGAAGTAGAGGCAATCTGCTGCATTGATGGCGAAAATCATGGTTGAGAGCGCACGAGTCCAAAATTTTCCCATGATCGAAGCGATCAAAACGATGATGGTTGAAATAGCTGACAACAGAGACGGGATAATATATTTCAGGTCCTTTGAGAAGACAACAGAGTCGAAGTACTCCTGTAAAGAGATGGAAGCCGTATCGTACATAGCCTTAATGTCCAACGTGATTAATTGCTGTCACTGAAAACTGGCCCAGGAAGTGAGTTTGTTTTTCTAAGGTTAATTTTATTCGAATGCAAATCTTGAATTTATCAAACGTAACGTGACGAATAAATACTCTATACTTCTCAAAATAAAAACAAGCTATCAATCTTATCAAAAAATATAATGATCTTCATGTGAAACAAGAATAGTCTAAACTGTTGTAAGCATTCGAATCTTTCTTTACTACAAATCTTCACTCTGCTACATCATCAAGGATTTTTTGGACTTGGAGGAAATTCATTTTCTTTTCCTTAAAAACGGTTGTTTTAGCCTTCACTTGAAAGAGGAAAGTCTTCATTTTAAGGCTTTCAGCTTCTTTACCGCTTTCTCAAGGCTATTTTCTGCGTTTAACTCGTTGGCAGTTATGCCATTCATCAGTTTCAACGCAGCTGGTTCAAAAACCTGCACCCAACCATTAGTCTCGCCATCGCTGAGTAGTAAGTGAATCAAAAATTTATAATTCGGTGTTTGTGTAGAGAAACCGCACCCACATTTCCATTCTGCCGTGTCCTTTGACAGCTTTTTATTGCAAGTTTCACAAGCAGGATAATAGAGATTAACGTCAGGATTATGGCAGATGATCTTCCCTCGTACATATCCCCGGCCATCTTCTGCTGCTAAATCTTTTAATTTCGCGAGTTTTAGCTTGTCAGCGGTTGGCTTCGAATTCTCCGCAGAATCAATGCCATCAGCAATGACTGACTTTTGACTGAATTCGATGTAGTTTTTTGAATTGTACGATTTGAGTCTGACATTTTGCAGCGCTATCTTATCTCCTTTCTGATGCTTAAAGCACTTTGCTGCATCTTCCCATAGACATAACCTGACTGTATCTCCTTTGTCGTCTGACAAGATTACATCTCTGAAATATACATTCTCATTGTCAAATCTAACACGTAGTTGGAGATCTTTTACTTCGCTGACGGTTAGCTTACAGTCAAAGCAGGATCTGAGAGGGAGTTTATTAATCGTACTGACCTCCGAATGTTCTGTGTTTGAGGTTTTAGACAATAAAAGAGGCTGCTCCTCGGAGCTTTCGATGAAATTGGTAGTAGAATCGGCAAGAATAAAACAGGAATGGAAATTTCCATGGTATGCTGCGGAAACTGGTCGTACTTTTCCTCCGGAGATTTTGTAATACGCTCCTTCTTTGATCTTAGGGTAAAACTCGTCGCAGAATTTCCCGTAGAAGCAGACGCAAATCTTTCCGTCAGCATTGTCTCTCAATCGCACAGAAAACACAGTATTTGAGCCGGTCTCGAGTTGGAATTTGATAATCGAAGATTTCTGCTCGACCCAAGCTTTGATGGTCCAATTCTTCACGCCTACCTCCAAACTTTTGATTGATAGCAGTTCTTCTTGCTTTTCAGGTTCTTGGACTTTCTCTGATAACGCTGAGAGATCTTTTCCGGCCTCTTGAGTTGATACTGCATTGTTGACGCTGGTTTCAATACCTTCTACAATTTGAAAATCGGATTTAGATGGAGAAAGCGCATTTCCGCCGTTATCTGAGACTGCGAGTTGATTTATAGATTTTGAGAGAAATTCCAAATCAACTTCTTTGTTTTCTTCGCCGTCGCAAGTAGATTCTACATTGCAATCCGGAAGGAATGTCATGTCCTTCCATTCTTCTCCATTTTGTTCCTCGAAAAGGGTTTTGTCGTTCATTTTCTGATCTAAATTTTGGATTGTTAATTAATTCAGGCTGAGGTAATTTAAACCCGTAATCAGCCCTAGAGAAGCATTTTCAGCGTATTTTTACTAGAGAACCCCTATTAGGTGATTGAAAAATCTTGACAGTAACAGCTGTTGGCTCAGTACTCTGACGAGGTTCACGTAATGACTGGGTCCTTCTGCAAATTAGTAGAATGGAGCACGTTTTTTGACCATTTTTTTTGAATTGAAGATATTCATTAGCTGTATCATCTGAAAGGGTCTCTGATGGGATATCCAGGCAGCTGTTGTGCCTTAAATTCTAGAAAGGCATCAAAGGAAGTTTACTCATGCTTGAAATTAAGAAATTGCATGGTGGAACTGAACAATTGCTACTAATATAACGATATAAAACACTTAGAGGTCTTATTCTCAGCACTATAGGATGGAAATGAGGTGATTGTATGAGAGACTAGATTAAACTTAGTTGATAATAACCTTAGATATGAATCAAATACAATTGAACAGGTTTTACAAATAATTCAAACATTTTAGAGTGTAATTTCTTTGCTTACATTGGACTCTTTGTTATAGAACACCTCCTAAGAGTAAAATTATTCTATCTCTTGGACCTTTATTAGTAGAGCCTTGTAGAAATAAATCAAGGTATACAAAATTATTCAATGAGCATCTTATCTCTTATATCCTTGAAGAAAGGATGTTTAAGAGCTTCGGACGCAGATATTCTTTTCGAAGGGATGTACTCAAACATCTTGTACATCAAATCGAGGAAATTTTCTGTATCTTGAATACTGTTCGAGAATTCTGCAGAGATATCCGGACGCGCGAAAGTCTTGAAATCGTTGAAAATCTTCGGGTCAAACGGCACCATCTTTGAATACTCCTGGAACTGCTCGGATGTTGGCGAGCCGAGAGTCCTGAAAATCGCGAAGAGTTGGTCTCCTTCAGACTTTCCTTGGAAGATAGGCTCTCTCAGTGCCAATTCTGCCATAATGCACGCCGTTGCTAAATAAATCAGTTAAAACGCACTAACCAATGGGTTCATTTACCCCAAATATCAATAGATGTGTCGTATTTCGATATGCAAAGGATCAGCTCTGGAGCACGGTAGTAGCGGGAAACGATATATGGGGTGTTCTTTCCGAAGGAATCGATCACTTTTGAGCTTCCAAAGTCACAGATTTTAACTTTCTCATCGTCGTTGATCAATACGTTCTCAGGCTTGAGATCTCTGTGAGCGATATCTATAAAGAGGCAGACATAAGTACAGTATATGTGATTTCTTTCATTTACTTTTGCTGTGGCAGAATTGAAGACCTTTGAGTATTTGGTAGGTGTACCATTTGATTTGCTTCTCCGTGAAGTATTTTTTCTGCTTTTTATATGTTCCGATCATGCTTTCGAGGTTATCTGTCATGTATTCAAACACAATGTTTTGAATCAGCTTTCCGCTGTCAGTTTTAGAGTAGAAGAAGTCCTAGGCCAGTTATAAGGGAAATTCAAGGCGTTGCATTACTAGGATTTGAACGACGTTATCGCAGTCTTTGAGCTCAAAGAGGATCTCGTATTCTCTACTGAGCTGAGTGCCGACCTTCTCGACTCTTTTCAGAGCAACTCGACGTTTGTTGGTGGGGTCCCAGGCTTCGAATACATAACCTTGATACAGAAATAAGAGAGTGAGTAAGATGATTTTTCTACCGAAACTGCCAGATCCGACGACTCTAATGATTTCGTAATTCGGGAGCGCGACAAATGTTTGAGCAGGTTGCATGTGAAGGGTTTGTGAGATTGAGGTTTTCAGGAATTATTCGTCAATTAGATTAATTTATTTGAGTATTCTTGCGTTCGTTGGCTTAAAGTCGGCTTTTAAATTTGAATTTGAAAAATTGGCGTACTCGAATTTTTGAGGAGTCGCAGATTTTCAGTGAAAAAAATTCGCAATTCCAAACTTCAAAAAATCCGAATACGAAAGAATTCCGATGTTCACGAGAAACAAAAGCATTATTTTCGATATTGGCAGCCACGAAAAGAAATAAAAATGCCTTTCAGGCTGAATTACACACCAAATCTTTTTATTTTGTTTGAAAGCTACTTGAAATTCTCAGAGAGACAGCAATCATTGACTCAACTACGTCTTTCTAACAGACTTAGCAGCCAATATTATTTTACACATACACACTAAATTTGAGCTGATCTCTTTGATATGAATTAATAGCAGTTTTCTAAAGGCACTAGCGCATATAATTTCCTTTACAGTGTGATAGTGCATCGACAATTTTGAACAATCCTTCTTACTAATTAACTGAGCTATATGAACGAAAATTCATAAGAAAGCAAACTAAATATTAGCGTTGGTAATTCCAGATCTTTTTATCACTATAACCACCGATTGTACCATTACTTTCGAAGTATTTCTCTAAAAATGATGACAGAAAATTAAAGTGGTTGTAATGAATACGAAGTAAATCTTGCGAATCGCTTTCTCAGGAATTGATACAAACAATTTGAATAACCAAATATGATCTCAATGACGCAGAGATATAGATCGAAAACTAATTATAATTCACTTTCACGGCTGTTCGGAGACTTTCCTAGGGTTATTGGTAGTGCTGCTTGTGAGCTATAATCGCTTTCTGAGAGTATGGACTAACATAACTTTTCTTTTGCCCAGTAACTTGCAGCTAAACAATCTTGATTAGGCCACCGCATAATAAAATTGCTTTACATGTATCTTATTAGGAGCAAATGGCAGTTTCTTTCCTGGGCCATAGCTGTTAGGGGTAACATCGTTTGAGTAGCTTGGTGGGAACTTGCTACCACCATATTTCTTTGGAGGCCCATTCACTGGCCCATAAAACTTTTTGCTCGCTGAAATTCGATTATTATTGCGACAGAAAGAATCCAAATACCATCATATTTCGAAATAGGTGGGAGGCTCTGGTCAGCGTCGGACTCTTCCGAGTGGTAAAGGCCTTTTTTGTCATGGAAGGAGTTTTTAATGTCCGGTAGCTAGCAAAAACGGTATCAATAGAAAATTGTGATTGGACTCTTTTATTTACCATTTTGTTATGGTGCTTCTTTCCAAAGTTTAAGTTGACATTCAAATTGCTGCTTGCGACGCTACCGGTTGAATGGATATTGATGTTGATATGGTTCGAATGCTGGGAGAGGTTATGAGGAGTCTCGCTTCTATTCAATCGATAAGAACAAAGACGTTCTAACCCAATTATTTTACTGATTATCTGAGTTATAATCTTGTGAGTGTCCTCGTAGAGTATGAGATGGTCCTGTGTTCATCTGTGCTCTAAAATTTTGAAATAAATTATTTACTGCGGAAAGAGGCAAAGTTTACTGAATGCGTTTATCTTGCTCATAAAGATCTTTAAAATAAGGATGTTTAAGCGCTTGTTTCGCACTGAGACGATCATCAGGATGATATTGAAGGAGTTTTTCAATTAAATCGATGCATTCCGGAGACACTTGCGGAATTAATTTAGCGATTCCAGTGCCTTTCTTCGACGGAAAATTGAAATCCACGTGCGATGAACCGTACCTGAAAAAATTAGCTTGGTGAAGAGAGGCCAATACGTTCAATCACTACTTTTTGATTTTATCGAGTACTTCTTTTGGAGGAGTGCCGAGGATGTTATGAATCTTGTTTATTTGATCTGGTTCATCATTTCCAGGGAAAAGCGGAAACAGACTCAGCATCTCGAAGAAAACGCAACCGAATCCCCACATATCCATCTAAATAAAACCATTTAGCTCTGATTCCAACGAATAAATTCAATACTTTATAGCTGTAGTATCCGTCAGTAAGCAAGCACTCAGGCGCTCTGTACCACCTTGTTGAAATATACTCTGTATATGGCTGCTTTGAAAAAATTCCTCTGCAGGATCCCAAATCAGCTAGCTTCACAGTATCGTTCACTAACAGAATATTTTCACTAATATCAAACTTAGTGGGCCTTTTTCATTGAATTTATGCTTTACGGCTTGATATCTCTGTGGAAGATTCCTAGTTTATGCATGTGGTAGACTGCTTTCAGCACTTGATACATGTAACCCTTGACCTTCTGCTCTGCTAGATGACTTCTTCTTCCTGTTGACTCATGTTAAATTACATGGAGCAAGGTTGAAGGTACCTTTGATAGCTTCATAGAGATTTTTTTCCATCAATTCGAAAACAAGCGCCAATCTGCCTGTGGGCTCATCGCTACCATTACGATAAGCAATGAAAAGAAAATTTTATTGTACTAGAGCACTTCGAGAAGTTGCACGATATGAGGATGAGGAGATAGTCTTCTAAGAGCTTGAATTTCACGCAAGTTGTTGACCTGGAAGTAAATTGGTTCGAGTAGGTCAAGGAGTCTTATTACCTGGTCCATGGAATCGAAATGATTTTTCATACATTTGATAGCGAACTCTTTGCCGGTTTTAATGGACTGGGCTTTGAGGACAATAGAGAAAGCTCCTTCTCCGATTTGGTCGATAAGCTTATATTCTGTGTGAGATGAGTCAAGAATTCAGGGGAATAAAGAAATTACTCTGCATCGGTAAGTAAGTAAAAGTTATAAAATTCACTTTTTTGTTTGTCGTTAAATTAATCATACAACTCGAGGCGTTTTTTCCTGAGTCAAGAATGAGTGAATTGAATGAATGATAGCCTAATGAGATATCTAA
>ENA-UOTX01000611-UOTX01000611.1-compost-metagenome-genome-assembly--contig:-NODE-611-length-35782-cov-17.098306_pt1 | contig 35782 bp, 26 predicted proteins | sample MGYA00238143_ERZ746982 | MGnify/ENA primary metagenome ERZ746982 (study PRJEB28758, sample SAMN06268862) | compost metagenome | isolation source: single cell | place: USA: California, Emeryville, Joint... | reverse complement strand
CGAAGAAATTGCACTAATAGTACAATTATATTGGGAACTATATGATTTAATCTTTGCTTTTAGATCTATATATTAATAAGTTCTCATAATAGATTAAATTATTTTTCCAATGTAAATAGCTTACACCAATGGTGCTGTAATATTCGGAATTGAGATGAGATTGTGGTTGAATATCTTGATCGAAAGCAAAGATTAAATCATATGGTTCCCAATATAATTGTACTATTAGTGCAATTTCTTCGAAAAGTAAAAGCAGAATTACTGCTTTTCAGCTTGTGGTTGATTACCCAGAAATCCTTTAAGTGAAAAATCAATATAGAAGGTTCAAAAAATACTTATACTGTTACATTAAGAACTGGAATGTTACCCATCTCTTTTAGCATAGCAGTGGAAACTACAGCAATATCCTTTCATAATGAATGATTGTATTGCATTACTTAACAATGAGAAATTGAATTTTCACCAACAATACAATCATCATGGTTAAAATAGATTTTGAAGTAAAAGAAGTTGAGCAATAGATTCTATCTTGTAAACAGTCCTCAAGTTATCAAATGCAAGCAGTTTAATACAGAAATGTATTTTCCAAAATAAATGCAAAATCCACGATATGAAATCAAGTTCTAATTTCATTCCTGGGAATCAAAATACTCAGTAGAACTTCAACAAATCTGATGACTCTGAATTTGTATTCCTGTAGCAAGAGAATGGATCTTCGTTTTCTATTCAGAAAGTTAGTTAATTTGGCATTTAAGCAAGAAATTACGCGGACCAAAATCATAATCTGTGAAACTCGATTTTTGTTGCAAAAACATTGGTTTACTACACTCTGGAACAGGACAACGATCTTCTGCTCCAGTAGGACCTTTCAAGCTGATACAATCGACGCACAATGCGTGTCCACAGGATCTATTTTCGAACACAACAACATGATCGGTTGCTAAATGGCAATTATCGCAGACTCTGGTAAGTTTCCCTAAAAAGATTATGGAAAGTTTTTCTCATAAGATAACCTTTCACTTGCTGCTCGCTGAGAAAGGGTAGTACCTTTTCGCGATAGAAGCAACAGCCCACAACCTTGTTTAAAAATCCTTTCTCAGCTGGTTCTCGAGAAATAACTCGAGGAGTATCATAATTAGCTGCCGTAGTTGTACTAACAGTTATTCCGAGGTATTGTTGTTCATTGGTATCAGTACTGGCTCTAGTCTCATATATATCTGCTTTCTTGTTGATTCCAATTGTGATGTGATGATATGAATCTAGTCTTGGTTTCTTTGCGAGGTCATCGCCTTCACTACGGATTATATTGAATGCAACATGTTTAGTAGGCTTTGACTCAGTTTTGGCATTGTCCTTGAGGTTCTGGTTCTTATTTTTTTCATGGGCTAACTGGTACCGTAGCGATGAAGCTGTATCGCTTAATGGGTTATCTTCGTCGTTGAGAAATTGACTGAAAACTTGGGTTGATGATTTCTTTATCCCACTTTCCGCATTTACGAAAGTACTTCTTCTTTGTGAACTTTGCCGTAATAAAGAAGTTAATTGCACTAATGTAGGAGCATAAGACATGGATTTAGCACAACTACGATATACTTTTCTCTTTTTGCTGTGCATAATTTACTGCTTCTTCAAGTGCTGCTATCCATTTCTGTTTGTCTATAGTATCTTCAGCTCGAAGTTGATAGTCTCTGCCAGGAAACACCACAGTGAAGCTTTATAATTTCAATTTAGACATACTTTGAAAGGTACCATTATTTACTCAAGAGTGCCAGGATTGCTTTCGATTTTCTCAACCTCAATAAGTTTAATTTCTCCTTTGGCCCTCTTGCCCTTCATGCAATCCTAAATATCCAACAACAACATTACGATAGGGAAATTAAAGCGTCAAAAGGTTACTGCTTGAGTGTCATAATAGGCTAATACTGAACCATCTTGCTCAATTTGAAAAAACCTGCCTGGCATTGGTAAGTAAAGCCTGAAATATCAATAGTTGATAACCTTTTTTGATATCGTTTGAGAATATCGTTTTCTCCCCTCTTGAGGAGGTAGCCACTTTGGTGCTGCTCCTGCAAAGATAGAAAAGAGAACGCAAAGGCAATAACTTACTTTACTTATTTCAGGAGATATGTTCATCGAAATTATTGAGCAAATTTTTTATTGATTGTTCGACATAGATTCCAGAAGAATCAAATAAGTATACTAATTCAAATCCAAATTGAAGGGTTAACTTCAAACACTTCATAATTATGAAGCTGGAGACAATTCGAATTTGAGGTTACCTTTGTAAATTATATGAATGCTTGATATCATTTTCATTGCACAAATTTTACTTGTTTCTCTCCAAATCACACTCAATTTATTTTCAACTGACCTTGTTCATCTACGATATTACCTCAATTCGAAATTTAGTTACCATTATTATGTATGTTTTTAGCTTCATTTCATCAACTAATGAGTGAGGTTCAATCAGTTATACGATTCACGGAATAACTGATTGATCACAATAATAACTGGCATTGTAAATAAGTCAGTATGCATTGACCACATAACGCCTATTCCCAGCCAAAACAAGCAGATTATGCTCCAAAGAAATAAGATTTTGCTAAAAAAACTCATCCATTTAATTGTTCTACAATCTCAGTAAATATATGAAAGCTAATTCTATCTGTTTTGATCCTGCTATCTCAGATCTGATCTAATTTAGATTTTATTTATCAAGTATTAGTTGAATAAGTTTTCCTCATAAAACATAAATGGAAGAACATTTTCAAATTATTTCTGTTGGTAATACAGAAGAAAAGAAGGTGACCGAATCTTCTGGACTCACTAAAAAAGAGCCGGGCAAAATCGACGAAAGAAAAGCGAAGCTTGCAACGCTGAGAATTAATAATGAAAAGAAGAACATCCAGAATGCATATGAAATAGGAATTTTTGACAAGAATGAAGAACAGATAGAGTTTACTGCTCCAAATCAGTGGCGATTGGGTATCAGAGGCAAGCCTGGCACAATCTGGGAAGGCGGACTTTATTGCGCCACAATCACATTTCCAGATGATTACCCGGAATCTCCTCCACATTTTGAATTCGATAAAGATTTTGAGCATGTACACATCTACAGCTCTGGAGATGTTTGCTTGGATCTTGTCAATAGAGAGCTGACATACAAACCCACAACAACGATGCGAATAATGATAGCAGAGATCATCAGACTGATCCATGATAAGCCAAATCCAAAATCTCCTGCAAATACCGAACTCAACAAATTGTATCTGGAGAACGTTGAGCAATATGAAAAAAAAATCAGAGAGAATGCGAAAAAACTTGCTGACAAAAAGCTAATTTAGACAATTTACTTGTCATTTGTTTGTTGGTACTGTGTCGTCCTTCCCTCTGCATTTATTGATCTAAGAAAAGCTTGTTGCTGGTAAAAGCACTCCATGTGATACTGTAAAACGATTGTGATTCTTATATTGGTCTCGAAAAATCGGAACTTTTTTTTCTATTTTCTCGACTCGGAAATTGAGCATTTTACGTGCGGCAAGAGTTTGTCAAACTATTAGTGTAACCTCAAAACTCGTCCAGTTATGCAGCTGTTAACTGTGTTATCACCTTTGTAGCAGCAACCCTATAAACTCTGAAAATTTTTTCATCCACATTGAACAAATGACAATGGTGCTATTTTGGAAAATTATTATCAAGAGGAATAATTATATATTTTTGGGCTTTTTTCAACTCCATCAAAATTTTCAGCAAAAGTTCTGGATGCTTGCAATTTTCACAGTATATCTCAACAAATTATAGATGTCGGTTTTTTCTTCCTCAATGACCAAGCAATCATTAACTCTTCTAACCTCAATTCAATATAGGTACAAACATTCCTAAAAGCAGTAGCCTAGCTGTCATGTTTTATTTCAATGCATAAAGATAAAAAAATGGAAGCAGCGACTAAGAAAATGAAATTTGATCAAATAGAATCCAATATCATTTCTAAAAATTCACAGCTCTTTTAAAATCCCATTGAGATACATATCCCCTCCATGCTAACGACAATAAACCAAAAAATCACTTCTTTTGTTTTTTTTCTGCTTTAAGATTAATCTATATCCATTGAAGAGATACTTGCTTGCCTCTAGAGCTCAGAAAATCAAAATAAAAAGTATTACAACAAAAAATCCAGACTAGTATGCAGCATCAGGATCGTTTTCAATGAGATATTGTGCAAGAAATTTCACTGGATTCGATGGCCTAATAAAATGAGATTCTTGTAAAAAACTTTAAGACTGGTAGGAATACCTTTGACGAGCAAGTTCTTCAAGTCCCTTAGAGAGAATAACAGTCAAAGCGGAACTATCGTAATAATCACGGAGCGACAAACTTGAAAATCTTTGCTGGACTTGCCTTGGACCGTCGTCCATCATCGTAGTTTTCTTATCAGCTCTAGGGTCAGCTTTTACGCCTGCGTCTAAACTGGTGTTCGGGATGTTCTCATTACTTCTGACGCTTGGCTGGTTGCTCCTAGTTTGTGAGCCTGGCTGATTAGGATTCATTTAGTCAAGTAATATTTTTGTTCTGATCGTTTTATTTTAAAGCAATAACCCCTTTAAATAAATGTGCTTAAATACGTATATTAATCTCTTTCTTCTGCTTATCAATGCTCTTTGATTATGTATTAGTTCGAAAAGGTGTCTTTATTTTTCATATTGCAGTCCTTTTTACAATGTGTTTTTATATGATTATAATACTTAATTGGACATTTCAGAGATCAAAACGTAAATTTCACATCCTGATAAAACTCAAAAAAGCAAAATTATGTTCTTAAAATGATGTGCCTAATAGGTTTCTCAGATCAACTTTTCGATACAGAATTCAAATCACAGCTTAAATTTTGAGTAAAGGTATTTCTTCAGAAGTTCATAGTCAGGAGTCTCTTCATTCGTATCCTCATTACTATCACCATCCGTTTTGCGTTTATTGCTCTCCCTATTACAGATTTCCAAAAGCTGAATCGAAAAAAATAATTAAAGCCATAAGTCAGAGAGAGAGTCGACTTACTTGAGCCGTGACAATTGGATCAACATAAATATATACCTCCTTTGCAGCTCCTGAATTTTTTAAGGCAGTCTGATTACGTCTCAAAATCTGATCCAATGCATAAACAGCTCTCTAGATAATTCAGGAGGTCAAATGAAAGTTATTGTGCTAAATTACCTCGATTTGGTTATGATTAACGTACAAATCAAATAGTAAGCTTGGATTATGCTTCCAAAATAGGTCCAACAGGAACTTGGGAAGTTCGAAAGGGCCTTGATCCAAGGTCTTGAATAGAGAATTCGCTGTAAACTTAATCGCTTCGGAAATCTTCTCGATTTTCACCACTCTCAAGCATTTTTCTATCAGCAGCATTAATTTCTCTTCCGTGGCGTCAGGATATTCATCTAAAGAAGTTAGAAACTTCTCAGACAACGAAAAGTGGGGTTATCTTACCGCTCTTTACAATGAATTTTACAATGAGAGCTGTAATAATATCATTGAAAACTTCAGGGAAAGCTCTCAAGAAGCTGAATGCCTGATTGTACTCTCCTAGCGTAATAAGCAAGCGACTGATGAGACTCTTGGACTCGTAGGTATTCTCCTTGAATTGCAATTTTAGTTTTCCTTGCAATGTGAGCCTTGCTTCGATCAACTGCAGATGCTGATTCAATTTTTCACGATCCACAAGGTTCAGTCCATCAATCATCAGATCAGGAAGGGCTTTTTCTTCATCGTCTGCCTCAGTGGAAGGCGTTTTTGTTGGTGATTTGAGCACTCTTTCAATTTCTGCTTTCACATCATCTTGTGGTCTCTTAACTCTTGTTTTTGCGCTGTTATGAGCGAGTAATCCATATCTTGCACCAGAAGCATCGAGACAATGAATGCTCTCAATTAAGATGTTTTTCTGTTTTTCTAAGAGCTTTAAAAAGTGCTCAGGCGAGAAAAATTCCTTCTTGATTTCGAATAGTTCTGTAAGCCTCTCGTAGAATTGAACAGCGAAAGATCCAGCCTGAAGCAAATAAATTAATTTTCGAGCTAGAACCACAGTAAGTTTACATTGTTGAACATTTCACGTTCTAAATAAAAAGAGAGAGCTGCATGATACGACCTCAAGCTGTTTTCGATGCCTGAATACAACTCATCTGAGTTGGCTATCGTTGGTGAGCTCTCTTGCAGTTTTTGAAGCTTCGATATCGAAACTTCTTCGATCGAATGACTAACCTATTTGAAAATTTGGGTTAGTTACATTCAATACACTCAGCTATTGATACCTTTGCAAAGAGCTGAGATCCAAAGGGGAATTTGGAGAATTTGTAAATTTGATCATTTTCGGACATAACATGAAATAGGTCTTTGACACTGCTACCGAATTCAGCCGATGCTTCAGGGAGAAGATAGAGTAAGTTATATGCTTCACTAAACTCGCTTGAAGGCAGCATTGCCTTGACAATTTCTCTTGCAAAATTGATCTTTATCATGAATCAATCAGAAAAACTTATGAGTCGAATGAATACCTTAGTTCCTTCCGATGAATTCAAGAGTGAGAGTCCGAAATAGCACAGAGAGACCTTGGCTTTTGGCTGCTCCCTCAGAGAATTTTTTAGCATAATGAAAATGAAATTCACCAGTGGAGAAGCGTAGTTCTTAATCACTATTATCCGAGTTGAGAGTAGAATCAAGAGTGAAGATATGATCAATTACCATTTCGTGAGATATCCCCAAATCGCTCAGATCGATACCATACTGCTTCATACAAGCTCCAATTGAGCTCGTGAGCTTTGTTCGAGAGTCTGTTAATAAACGCAGCAACATACATCAATGACTTTATCATTTCTAGCAGATTCATTCAAGTCACTACTAAACAAAAAGAGTACCATTCTTATTTTGAGTCGGATCTGAGAGGGCCCGCGCTCTCATATACTGGTAAGTAGGATTCTTGTATTCGATAAAGTTGCTCAGCTCGACAAGCGATTGATTTTGTTCCTAAAGATATATATGTTCAAAGCACTTTAGCTGAAGATTTCTACCATATCGACAAGGAATTGGAAGAGATGAGGAACATTCTTAATGTCTGTGCTGAAAGCTTCAAAGTATATTGCGTTCAAGAGGAGCTTGTATGTCTTAAAGAACCAATTGAAAGCCTACACCGAAGGTATCTTTAGAATAGTTGGCTAGTATAGTCTCTTACCTCATTGGCAGAATATTCAAAGAGCGGAGGCAGATATTTTCGATGTTCGCAGAGTGTAAAGTAAGTGATTTGATCAATGAATGAGTACTGAGTTTGAGAGCCTGATACTAATTGGTCGATGGCAGAGCTTGTGATTGATGTTTGAGACAATAGCTTTAGTCCAACCAGGACTTGAGCAAGGTCCTTCAAGAGAATCACGGTCTCAGCCTCTATTTCGAGTCCGCCCTGGGCAGGATGGTAAGCATTTGTGATGAACTTTGTTAACAGAATGAGAAAGCTGGTCAGTTCCAACGCATGGTCCACGAACTCTCGAAGGCTCTGACCGAGTAGATAAACGATGCTAGATCCCCAAGTAACCTCATTTTCAATTGTATTAGAACCTTTTTGACTCTTGCCGCCTGTGAGGTTCTCTTTTATTTCAGCAATGAACTGGTTAATCAGCGGATCCAATAACACCCCGAAATTCGAGAAAAGTGCTAAGATCTTGCGAAGAACAATTTGATCTTTGAGCTCGAATTGCGGAAGCGCGTTTTTCTGTAAGTACGTTGCAAAGGATAGCTTAAACTCATATTGGCCTTTGTGCATTTTGATGTAGTCAGAAATTGGGGATTGGAGGTCTCCTAATGATTTTCGCAAAACCATCAACATAGAAAGGAAGTTCAGTGTCAAAGAGCTGCCAAACGTATCAACTAACTGGAAAATTTCCTCGGAATCCTCAACCCGGTTGCTGTATTTGCTGATAGCATATTCAAAACTCTCTGTTGTTGTTGAACCGACTAGCACATTAATATCCGTTGATCGCAAGATCAGCGGCATGAAATCGCTATTCGCAGGCAAAATAGCAGCCTCAATGAGATCGTTCTTCTTTAAGAAATCATGCAATTCAGTCATGAGGTTTTTGAGTTCGCTGTCATTGTTTGATTCTGAAGTTGAATATTGGTTTCTGAGCGAAGAAAATAAGTGTTCACGTAGGTATATCTGAGGCACAGTTGGGTCTTTTTTATAGGTATTAGGGAATTTTTCATTTAGGAAATGATAGACAAGCTCGGTGGATAGGATGCCTGAATGTGTCAAAAGGTTTTCAATTTGCTCCTATTACAGAGTTAATTAGTTGCAGGGAAACGAGTCAAGTAGTACCTGTGGTGAAATGTTACTGTTGAAGAGTTTTTTGCGCTTTTCAGTCTGAGTGAGAACTTCGTCAAAAACACTCTCAAAACCCACTAAGTTTTCTGGGATTTCTTTCTCGAACCTGTGATACACAATTCGATCTTCAATTCTTTCGTACGAGAATGCTGTGACTAAAATCCCGGTATTATTTAAGTCCATATGGGTTATCATATCGCCAACTGTAAAATCTGCAATTTCTGTCAATTCAGCCGTAGTTCCGAGATCCAGGTCACAGTGAAGCCCATCTGGGTCGTTTGCAGTGATAATTTTCTCAGCTTTTGAAAAACTGAGATCGAACTGCTTTACCTCGGTATGATAAACAGAATTCGCGACATACACACAAACCAAAAAGCTGTGTCCTTGATTTTTCCTTTTTTCAGTGTAAGGATTTGATGCTATCGCTTTCACTCGGTAGAAATCTTTCTCAGTGTTATGAACGCGAAGTTGATGGCTCAAAATACACGCTTTTTGATGCAGATTGAAGACTTTAAGTACATTGCTTGCAGTTATTCCAACCACGATTTTATGAGTTATATAGCACATATCTATAAGATAATCTCGCTTGACCACAGACTTGAGTAACCCGCAATCAATTCTGAAATTGAATAGAGGAAGAATTTTATTATTGTAGACTTGCTCGTAGTCGTAGGAGAAAAAAAGTTTGATGAAATAGAGTTGGCCGTCAGTGCAAGAGAGACAGATTGGAAATCCTTGATTCTGCTGCTGTAACACAGGGTCCTTGACTTCTACTGCACTTGCAACCAGAGATAAATTAATATTTGCAGTAAGTGATGGCAGATTAAGTTCATTATCTTCCGATGCAGGGTCGATTATGTTGGGATTGAGAATATAAATATTGCCCACGACTGTAATTACGAGTAGTATTGGCTGATTTGGAGCGGCTTCGATGCAAAAGAGACTTTTCACGATATTTGCTGGGAATTTTAAGATATATTGGTACTCACTGGCATCAGCTGTGGAACCGCTCCTTCCGGTGCTGTAGATGTTGCGCTTACAAATAAATAGACTTGTGGATTCTATCGTACTAAATGAGACCGCCAAAATTTTGAATGATTAGAGTGGGTGTCAAAAATAAACTGATTACCATATGAGCACGGAATTCTTGAGTGTGAACGCTTCTGAGAAAGGTGTGACAGGTAGAGTGTCTTTGGGAGTCTTTTCAACTCGGTCAGTTTGTGTCCGATTCACAATGAACTTTTTTGGATTCGAAACGGGTTGGTAAAAAGATAGCTCTTTATAAATTTGCAGCTCTGAGACGACCTGCATGGACTTGGATGAATGCAGTTTCGAGTCTTCGAAGGATATGGAGTTGTCTTTGTTAAAGGATATCTCCTTCATATTATGTGTATCAAAGATAAAAACTTAAAAGGTATCTTCGATTTACCACTTTTTTAAGTTTGAATTACACTCTGTGATTGATGTAGGATTTTCTCTTTCAGCACTCTTTTAAACAAAAGAAAATCGCTTCGAACAAAAAATCCAGTTCGGAGACTTCGGTTAACTGGAATGAATGGAAAAGCAGAAGATATTTTAACAATTTCGTTTTCATAACAAGCAAGTTATATTAGGTGGGATTGGTTCAATGAATTATTTGGATGGCATGAGGAAAGTCGTGAGCGAATCATTTGTATATCTTCATTTGAGATAATCCACTATCTTGGCTATTCCGTTATCAAAGGATGGAATAATAGCGAATCATTTCATAAACTTTTTTTCTGATTATCATCAAAACCACTGCCTTAACCAAATATGAAATTTCCATTGAACTGAAACCTTTTCGGCCAAAAACTCCTCCATAAATCTTATTACTATCTTACATAAGATGACATTAGTCCTAATTCCTGAAAAATCAATTACTTCCTTTGGTAAATTAAATGATTCGTTGGAGATAGATAATTTCAAGTTTTGAAAAAAACTAACTTTATTTGCACCTGCAACGATTTTTCCAAAAAATTCATATCTCCATGTACAATCCTTATTTGCCTATGAACACCTCAAATCTTCCACAGACCCAAATGTCCTCTACTTACCTCCATCAATCACCGAATATTTCTCAAATCCACCCCGGAGCAGTCACTTCCCCTGCAGCATTTCAGCTATCTGGCAGCCCTTACTTTTCGAAGTATGACATTGACCCTGAAGTGAGTGAAATCCACAAGCGATATGAACAAGAAGCTCAGGAAGTCAGGGCTAAGTATGAAGAGCACCTTAAAGGACATCTCAAGCTTGGGAAACGAATAGAAGAACTTGAAGCTTTGTTGGCAGCAGAATGTGAGAAATCGAACATCTTGCAGAAGAAACTTGACGAATTGGGACGGGAATATCATGAAAGGGAGAGAGATCAAGCACAAATTGATCAAAAACTCTTATTCATTGCTGAGGAGAATAGAAGAAAAGATCATGCTATTTCGGAAGCCGACCTAACAATGCGCTATCAGCAACAAGAGATGACAAAATTATCTGCTGAATGCAGTCGTTTGAAGGACGAAGTGCACAGACTGCATGAATTTTATGAGAATAAAATACATGAAATTGACGAATCTCATAATACGCAGATAAGACAATGCAACACACAAATCGAAAACTATCGACATCAAATAGAGCGATTGCAAGGCGATCATGCTAGTCAATTAAGAGAGCTTAATGTTGAATGGGAACTTAAGCATCGGAGAGTCGAGGAGCAGATTCGTGAAGACAACCGCTCGATAAGTGAGCTGGAGCAGAGCAATAGAAAGTTAAATGAACAGATTACCAAATTAACATTGCATTACGAAGAGCAGATCAAAGCTTCTGTAGCTAAAGTCAAAAATGAGGAATTCGAAAAGTATGTCATGCTAAAAAAGGAACTAGAAGCTAAAATCGCAACCTCAGAAGAGGCCAATGCCTCTCTCCAAGCTCAAACTGAAGATTTGATTTCAGAAATCCAGTTTTTGGAGAGAACAAGCAACGAAACTAAACAAACTTTCGAAGAAGAGACTTTGAGACTCAAGGCTGAGTGTAATGAGTTAAGGAACCAAATATCAATTCTCACAGTCAACGGCGACAAGCTACGAGGAGAACTCGTTAATAAAGAAGGATTAAATAACAAGCTTCAAAACGAAGTCAATAGCTTAGAGATTGAGATGAATAGAATTAGAGATCATCAGAGAATCGAAATTGAAAAGCTCAAGTCTGATTTCAGTTTGGAACGGAGAAGTTTTGAAGATGCAGAAAGATCGCTTCGAGCGAGGATTATGGAATTAGAGCGTCAGTTGGTTGCAACTGGGGATGATTCTGAGAAACTGAAAAGAGAATTTAATAAAATGAAAGATATGCTAAGCGGGAACGTTTCAAGGATGATTGATTCAACGCTGATAGATTATCAGACAAAGACGTATGTATCGAAAAAGTCATACGAATTCAGTAGTGATTATACTGATATAAAAAGTACTAGTATGTATTTGAGTCGTCTGGACAGAACCAGAGACAAAAAGTATTGATTTTTTTTTTCTTTCAGAAATGCTATTGAATCTATGCTTCTCATTAAAACATTGTATATTTTGAATTATTTTACTCCATTCGCAGAGAAGCATCATCATTCTTCATGATATTGTTCAATCAAACTGATGATCTGATAATTTGCCAGTTTTTCCTGTGGAACCAAATTAACTAAATTTTCTTTTGTCCTTCTGTGACTTTCTTGAAGGTTCAGAATGGTATAGTTGGGAATGACGAGCTGCCTTCATGGTGTGAAAAATTCCTCAAGCCATTAACTTCTTGCTTTGGAACTGTTAAAAGCACCTGACATAGTTGCTAGACACATTTATTTTGGCAGCACTCTAATTAATTGCAAGATTGCTGATGGAAGATGTTTGCTTGTCCACCATTTTCAGCTTCGACAGCTTAGTCTCATTCCTACTGGTATTCTCTTTGCCTCGAGATTATTGCAACGAAGATCTTTTCTTGTTTTCCTCTCCAATAATAACGAGGCAAATTCTTGTCAAATATTCATCAGCATAATAATTCGACTCAATCCTCTTTAACTTCTCTTGATGCTTCTGCCTTGAATCCATCAACTATTCGAGATCTTCTTAGGATATTCTATTATTCATCTCAAATTTTCTTCCCGACTCGAAGATCTCGTCAGCGTCGTGGACAGTGAAAACCTCGCCATTACTGGTCACATTCTTCATTGGAAAGGAACCTCACTTCCCAAAAGACTCCAATGACTCTTTCAAAAGTTTTCTATTTCGATAAAAGCATAAGTCTATATTTTATTTATTTTGGACTTCAGATTTCTCGAATTTGTATTCTGGTTCTTCTTTCACCGGAAACACTTAGACTTAGGAAAGCCTCCTTACACAACTAATCCAAACAGTCAAGAAGCTTTTTCTGTCAATAATTTGTATTCGATACACACCACGAGAAGTTTTCATTCAGAATTTCTCAATTAATTCAAATTTGCTACTGGGATTTCACAACATGGAAATCGAGACGGCTTTTTGTTGGTCATCTTTTGAATAGGGTAGGCTTAAATCATAATTCTACAAATTTCTCTCCCAACGAATTATGTTGAACTGGAAAATCATTTGAAGTCCTGGGTATATATAGGTGTATGCGAATAAATCCAATTATTTTCTTTTTTTGGTATTCTAAGAAGAATCCACTAACCAGCCAGAAATGTTTAAAAAGGCCTTTAAAGTCGCTACTCACAACGTGTTGTCCGGCAAAGACAAGAAGAAATTACGTCAGGACCTTGCCGCTTTGTTCGATCCCACTTCCGTCGATATATTGCTGGGGAAACCTGAAGCCGAGATCTTCTGTGATAAACTGTCGGGATCAAAAACCTTAATTTTCACATTGAACGACATTCCGATATTCGTAGATGCTACAGGAAAAGGAACCTATTTCCCTACAGGTCAGTTTGAAACTCTTCTATACAATATAACTGAGAATGTTCTCGAAAAATAGTCTATGCCATCCAGATGTGCCCTAACATCACCGGAAAATTGGAGCTCAACGAAGGTGTTGATCAATTCCTTTTTAACGGCGCAAACCTCATGTGGCCAGGTAATCTACTGTGGTTTATCTGAGTGATTATAACTTCAAATTCTTCAGGAGTTAAGAATTCTGGTGAATTACCCCCATTCGAAGCTGATGATGTGAAATATGTTGTTGCTGGTGATGGAAAGTAAGCCAATGCGTCTTAATTGCACTCACAATAAAATATTTTGATGATAGAATTATCGCAGTAGGAGCAATGGCATGCTCAAAGAAGGATCTTGACAGCAAAGGTCCAGTCGGAACTGCAGCTTTTGTGTTACACTTGATGAACGACAAGCTTTGGGAATCAGGCCCTCAGAAGCAGTTAGATCCTATCGCCGCCGCAAAACCTGAAGAGCAGAAAGTTGAAACTGAGGTGAAGAAAGAGGAGCCAACCAAGAAAGAGGAGGCTGAGAAGAAAGAGGCAAAACCGGAGAAAACTGAAAAAGTCTCAAAGGAGGATGAGAAAAAAAAGAAAAAGAAGAAAAAGGAAGAAGAAGAGGACGATGATCTTGATCTTGCTGCTTTTGCTGGAGGCATGGTGAAGAAATCAGGAGGCGGTGGCGGCAAGAAGAAGCCAGAGTCAAAGCCTGTAGCCGTGATCGGAAAGGGTGGCAAGTTTTCTGACGACGAAGACGATAAGAAGAAAAAGAAAGGAAAGAAAGGAGGCAAGCCAAAGAAAGATGAGGATGAAGATGAAGATGAAGAATCAGATGAAGAGGAAGATAATAAGAAGAAGAAAGACACAAAGAAAGGTGCTAAGAAAGACGACAAAAAGGATGCTAAGAAGAAGGGAAAGAAAGGAGATGAAGACGAGGAGGAAAAGAAATCAGATGCAGGTGCCATTCCGCCTCAGATAATGGATGAATATTTAATGGAGGCCTTCTTAACGGCACTTAAAATAAGTGTGAATGATAAGGATCTTCCTATTGAAGCTGGTGAATTCTTGAACGAACACGTCTTGCCTTGCAAGAAGGAAGGTGTGTTTATCGACATCAAAGGCACCACTTATAAGAAGCTGGGCAAATTCTTGGCAGCTATGGACAAACTGGGTATCATCGAATACAAGGAAGCCGGAAAGAAGAACCAAACACCACAAGTCACCAAAATTAATAGAGGACATGACAAGTCAGTTTTACTTTGCTTTATTAACATCTAATTTTCCCGCTTTTGTTCGAATAGGTATGTCGATTTTAACCCCGTTGTCACGAAGAAGAAAGAAAAGGAGGAAGAAGAAAAGGAGGTCCATGATGATGACAAATGGCCAAAGGTGGCAATCGAAGAAGTATATAAGCCTAAGCAGCAGCTTTTGTTACTATTGAAAGAAGAAATCCCAGAAGGGTAACCCTCCTAATCTTATCCCTTGTCCTCACAAACGAAATTCATTGCATAGAGATCAAGAAAAGCTCTTCACTCAAACAGAAATTTATCACGCCGTGACGAAATATTTGACAAAACACAAATTGCTTGAAAAGAAAGAAGTCCAAATGAATGAGGAATTGACACCCCTTTGTAACTATTATACTTCTCAAACAATGCTGACAAAATTTTTTCAGTCTGGAGAGAAAGCGATGCTGACAACACAAATCTGCACGAAACCGCTGAAGAAGGCGAAGGTGTTAAAAAGAAGACAAAGAAAGGCGCAACAGTACACACTCTTCCTAAAGACGTCTTTTTCAAAAGGTATTGGTGTTATTTATTCAACAACAAGTCTGATCTCTCCTTAGAGTTGATGATTACTGTACTGTTTCACATAAAATTACAACTTTGGCGACAGGAAAATCAGAGACAAAGTACTAAACTTCTCCTCAAATGAGTCGCTAACATCACATGATTATAGAGTTGGCCAATTCAAAGGTATCAATATTATCGCAGAGAAGGCCCACAATAAGAATGTCACAAGAGTTACCGGGCTCGAACCTTTCTTATTCAATATCCCGAAGTTGGTCAGCAAGTGGCAATCACAGTTTGCTTGCAGTGTATCAACTCATGTAACAAAAGAAAAGAACACTGAAAAAACAGTAAGAATCGTTCTTCACGCACTCAAAACTAATGATATTTAATAATTATCTAGGAAATTACAGTTCAGGGAAGCTTCTTCCAAGAGATTCAAGACTATCTCGAGCAAGAGTGCAAAATTGATCCAAAGTACATCATTCTCAACAATAAATTGGAAAAGAAGAAGAAAAAGGAATAATTAAATCATTAAGCTATGAAATATGTCTAAGCATATATTTCGATCGCATTCTGATGCACATATTCAAGACGTAACTGTTGTGTAAGTATTATGTTGTCGGTCTTCATTCATCCAATAAATAAATTTGGATTTCAGAAACACAGAGCTTAAGAAAAATTTAAAAATGCAGCTTTCTCTGAAACATTTCTCTACAAATGTTGACATTAGAAAACTTCGATGCAATCGCTAGCATCGTGATAATCCATTTTCTCCATTACCTGTTTTTTAAGTATACCATAAGAGCATAACTCTCCAGAGGTTTGAATTTCCAAATTTTAGAGCGAATCCAGAATCTTTCTTTTGGAAATAAATTTTATCCTCCAGAATGGCTTATGGAATCGAATTTGTTGTTTGCTTTGCAGCTTCGGGTATCGGAGTTCTTGGCAGTCTCCGCAGTTTGGCTAACTTGAAATCAAAGAAGAATGAAAATCAGCTCTGCAAGTTAACACTTCTTACCGTCCTTGGATACTTGATCGTCTTTTCTATCTGCACTGTCATTGAAAAAGGCAGACTATACTCAACCGAAACTCTACCCCAAGAGCCACTAGAGCTTTTTATCGCAGGATTGGGTCTCTTTTGTTATTACGGAGTGCTTATTTCGACAGCTTTTTTGGCCTGTTACTCATATAGTGCAGTCAGATCACCTGGAGGACAGCCTTCACGTTTCAACAAATATGCTCCAAGAATCATAGTTGCAGTTTCGTTAGTTCTTCTTGCTTCAGGAGCTACCTCTTTCAGAGACTTGTTTATTGCCGGACAACTTGGTAATGAGTCCTCGCTGGCATCTCAAGCTAGCGCTTTTCGCATAAAATATACTCCTGCCATTTTGTTTGTCCCAATAACTCTTCTTCTTTCTGCTCACACGATAAATTTTAAGTCATTTAAGGATGGAGCTCGCTCAGCAAAGAGATTCGCAGTTTATGCTCGGTACATTGGAGGTTTTCTGAGTCCAATACTGCTTAACGGAATCATTGTACTTTTTGTTGGAAAGCCCAGTTCGATATTAGCAGTGTTAGAGTGCTGCGTACCTCTTCTCGCCTCGCTGCCAATAGAGAGATTTTCCTCGATCAAAACTGAATCTGAAGAAATAACACAGGAAAAGCTGGACGCGTTCAATCAGATTCCAGATGCTGAGCTCTATGATGGATCGGATTCAGAAAGCGAGCCTCAAACTAATCTCCAAGAGGGAGAATTGAAATCATCCCAAAATATCCAAGGTACTCAAACTGAAACTGTTGAAGAATCTGCTCCTCTCAAAGCTGACACTAGCCATGATTTCTCATCCTCATAAAAATTACTGTCAAGATTCAACATTTTGAGAGTTGGGTTCGAAAGCACTCTTCAAGTAGTTTCGTAGAAAACTACGTTGCTTGAAAAAAATTTTAGCTTGGATAGAACATCCATAAATCTCCGCTGTATACTGGACTTTTTTTGAGATAGCCACGGAGCGTTAAAATTTACATATTCTCCTGCTAGTTACTTATTGTAGATTACATGTAGGTTCATCCCAATATGAATAACGCATTTATAGGAGCGCATCATTTACATCTCTCGCTGAATTCTGAAAAATAGGTCTGATGCTATCATCATATACACATCACGTTTATAAAAGACCGCTTTGAAACTCCATCTTTCCGTTTAGTTGAGACGATACAATCCTATGGTATGAATGTTCTTATTATTTTTTGACTATTGAATTTACTAGATCCAGTAAGCAACATTAAGCAGCTGATTGCTGCTTCCTATAAGAAAGAACTTTTGAAACTTCTTCAAATTATTGCTACACACTCAAAATCTTCATTAATTCATTTTTAATATACCAATATGGTCCAGTCTTTCCTAACAATATTTCATCATGAACATACGAACAGGAAGAAAAAGCTCTTGATGTTTCAATTGTAGTTTGAAAACAGAAAATGATGCCTTCAAGTAAGCTTTTAAAGGAGCCTTTCCTTGTTTTCAAATCTATCAAAACGGCTGTTTTAGCTAACTCTTCTAATTTTTTTACCCGTTTCTGAGTGCTCTCTGCAGTTTGCAAAGAGATTTCAGTTATTTGCTTTTAAAACGAGTAATAAAATAAGATCGCTCTCATTCTATCATACTTCTTAACCTAAATGCCACCTACAGACGCTAATGTAGAAGATTTGCACGCCATGCTCGCTCCTGATAAAACCCACGTGGGCCTCGCCAAAAAATTCACACTCTACACAATCCTAGTTGTAGCAGTTATTGGCGCTTCTATCGGACTCTATTACCTAGCATACCGATTCGAAGCAACCGCCAGCTACTACGAGCCTATAGACTATCCCTACTACGACACAAACACATACAGAGCTCTCACGCTGAGCAATGGCATGAAATTGCTGCTTGTCAGTAACACCAAGGCGCAAATGGCGACTGCGGCGCTCTCAGTTGGAGTTGGTTCCTTCGCTGATCCCACCAATCTCGAAGGCCTTGCTAACCTTTGCCAACATCTAGCAAATATGGGTTCGAGTAAATACCCAGGCGCTGATACCTTCGCATCATACCTTTCCAATCATAGCGGAATATATGAAGCCTATACAGATTTAGAAAAATCAGTTTTTAGCTTCCAAGTCGGAATCTCAGGCTTGGAGCAGTCCTTGGACATGCTGGCGAATATGTTTGTTGAACCTGTATTCACAGAAGCGGATATTGGCAATGCATCTTCTCTCATTACGAAAGAACTGACCAAGACTTACGATAACACTCAAACCCGCCTTCACTATGTCCTCCAGCTTTTAGCTTCCTCTGATCATCCTTACTCACGCTTTAGTTCCGGAAATAATGATACTTTAGTTACAAACCCGTCAACACTTGGTCTCGATGTTTTGACTGAAGCTCAGGCTTTCTTTGAAACCTACTACAGCTCGAATATTATGTACGGTGTTGTTGTAAGCAATGACACTCTGGATACTTTGGAAAATTGGACCAAGACGTACTTCGAGGTCATCCCTGATAGAGGCGCCGAAACACTCAGTTACAGCAACTATACCAATCCATTCACTACCAACAAAAGGACATACACGCAATTTGACCCTGCACAAGGAGAAAACTATCTTTATCTCGTATTTTACACGATTTCTTTGGACAAATATTACCCAGAGAAACCATTCGAATACCTCAGGAGTCACATTGAAGAGCGTGGCCAGAGCAGCTTGTATGAGTATTTGAAAAATAATTCGTACGTCACGGATATTAAAATGACAGTTGAGACCAACGCAACTTTCGGTTCGATCGTTCAGGTAAGATTCTCGCTAACTCAAACTGGCCTGGATTATATTGATGAAATTCCAAAGGCGTTTTTCGCCTACATCAATTTAATCTCTGAAGACGGAATTAGCCAAGATATATGGGACGACATTGCTGAAGAAGCGGAACTGAGCTATAACTACACCGAAAGAGGATACGATCTCGAGCTCCGCTACGCACAAAGACTTGTTACAAACCTCGCGAAGTACGGAGAGAAGGAAGTCCTGACGGGAGAGTATCTCTTTTCAAACTATGATAGCAACCTGCTGAAAACCTTCATTGGATCGTTCAGCATCGACAATTGCTTGATATTGATTTGCTCTCCTCAATTCAGCGTTTCAACAAATCTCACTGTTGTCTCTACGGAAACTTCAACAGTTACTCTCTTCCAAATGACACCAAACAAACTTATGAAAGGCCGAAGCACTTCCAGCTCGCTCTTTAAATCACATCACAAGATGAGTGTTCTCTCCGAAATGACAGAAGACACAACGACCAACACGACTGACACCACAACGAACTTGACAGACACAAATTCGACAACATCAAACACAACTAATGGAGCTGGAGCTTATTTGTCCTTTGGAGCTCTAGTTTCCTACAGTGAAGAGTACAATGTAGACTACTTAACTCAGACCATTCCAGAAGACTATGCTACCATTTTACAGAACATAGCAGCGGAAGATTACCCTCAGATCGCGCTCCGTGAAAGTAATCCATATTTCCCAACGAGCCTCCAGATGTACTGTAGTGTCATTTCGACTACCGGATGCGACACTGAGTTTGAAAAAGATGCTTTAGAATACTGGCCATCAGATATTACTACTTATCTCGATTATGGACACGTCTGGTACCAGCTTGAGCGATCATTCAGAACGCCCAGATATATCATGAGTCTCATCATGCATTCACCTTATGTGTACCAATCAGCAGAGGACCAATTCAAATTCTTGGTGTATTGCCGTTATCTTGATGATGTGATCCAGCCGCAATACTCGCTCCAAGCACATGCAGGCTATTGGCTGACGATCAGCTGTGGCTTTGATTATCTCGAGATCAAATTCGATGGCTTTTCTGACAACTTGCAGCAAGTGATTGTCAATATCACCACATCGATAAAGGATTTGACCTATGATGAAGATAGATTCGTTCTTGTGCGTGATCTATTCATCGAAGCACTCAACGAGACGCAATCAGATCCCCTCTATGTAAAAGCTCCTTTGAGGGTCCAGAATCTGCTTCTGTCTTACAATTACAATACCACCGAGTTATTAGAAACTGGCGCAAGCCTCACCTACAGTGATTGGAGTGATTTCTTGTCTCAGATGAATTCCTTCTACCTCGATACCATCATCATCGGAAATCTGAAGCAAACAAACGCAAACACGCTCGCCACTGAAATAATCGATAAACTTGATCTGAATAGAATCTCCGAAGATTCGCTTCTCGTCAACGAGGTTTCAAATTTGGCTGGACGAAGCGTTGTGTTCCGAGAATTCAGTTCCTCTAACTCAACCGCAGAGAACTTGACTCTGAATTATTACTTCACCGGTCCTATGACTGCGGAACTTACAGCAAAGTTAACCGTTCTTGAAGCATTCATCAGCGGACCTGCTCGTACCTACCTGCAAGATGACTGGGAATTAGGAAATTACACTTCAGCTGAAATACTTTCAGTCGGAAACTATTCAGGAATAGCAATCACTGTTCAGAGCGGAACGTACGATCCTTCTGATTTAGATAAAGAAATTGAGAGCTTCCTTACTTCATTTGAGACTTATTTCACAGCTATGAGTAAAAGTAACTTTGAGCTGTATCGCAGTCAGATTGCACTTGACGCTAGCCTGAATCCACAAACTCTTGGAGATAAGGCTGAAGGTTATGCGGCTAAAGTTAGAGACCGAAGCTATGATTTTAATTTCACTCATAACGTCAGCGAAATCATCCCAACACTTGCAAAAGCTGACATACTTGACTTCTTCCAGGAGTTGTTCGGTAACACTAGCAGCAGACTCTCATACCAAGTCTATTATCGCCAAAATGATACCATGACTCTACCGACAACAGTGCTAAGCGCAAATCAAACTTACTCTGGCCTTGCTGAAACGTTACTAACAGACGAGACAGAAATTTGGGGCACGACAACAGAAAACAATGAAGAAACCAGTGAAGAAACTAGTGAAGCTAGCAATCAAGAAGAATAGCAGGGAGGGCTCAAATCATATATTTGATGTTACATTGATGAATGAGTCAGAGTCGGTCTATAGATTGTCAACTTTTATTCCTTGAATCTATGCTTTAGGTCTGAATTCATGTATGTATGATATAAGTCTGATAGAAAGGACTTATCATAATGACATCTAAATAAAACCAATAATATCTTATAGCTTATCGTGAGAAGAAATAACAAGTATTTGATATTTGGTAAAACAAGGAGTTAATAATTTTTGACTTCTGAAAATATTTAGAAATGGTATAAATTTCAGCAAAGAATTCCTATTTTCTAATGTCTGACTTCTTCTAGGGCAAACAACCAGCTACTGGCCAAAAGAAATCCAAGGATGCAATTGCGAGAGCTGCTTCAAGCGCAAGCAAGGGCGCAAAGAAGGTAACGTCGAGATTCTTTGGATTATGATATGAATCATTGATTTCTTCCTATAGAAATGGGTGAAAGGAAAAGAAAGAGATCAATTGAACCTTGCTGTGTTCTTTGATCAAGCTACATATGATAGACTCCTCAAAGAAGTCCCGACGATGAAGTTGATAACAATAGCTACCGTTTCTGATAGATTGAAAATCAATGGGTAAATAATTAGTTAATTCGAATATGTTCTAATAAAGTTGTTGTTAGCTCTTTGGCAAGACAGGGTATTGAGCATCTTGCTGAGAAGAACTTGATCAAGCCATGTGGTGAGCAGTGTGCAGCGATGAAAATTTATACTGGAACTAAAGAATCGAAAGCCGCTGAAACTACTGGAACTCAGGGTGATAAGAAAGCCGCTAAAAAAGGCGGCAAGCAAGCTGCTGCAGGAGCTGATAAGGAGTAAGAGATAAATAGCTTTCATTCGGAAGTATTTTGTATTTCAATAAGTGCAATTGCTCCAACTGCATAATATCATTTTACTCAGGTGAATTTGATTTATTGCTCTTTTCATGATTAATGAATGAATCCCAACACCGACATTCTTTATCCTTTCCAATTTAGCAATACAGAGAAATAAATTTCTTCATGTTAGCAAAACAAAAACAAAACCTAATTATTTAAATCGTGGTCCTCAAGGTTTTCATTTCATTCCTCATACTACCAGCTTTAATGCAGTAAGAATTAGATATTCCAAGGGAAGAGAGAGAGAGTCATATAATTATTCTCTACAATATTTTGAGTGATCTCTGCCTCAGAACAGACATTGATAATAATGAAAAAAACTTTTTTTGTTGAAATGCAGAGATCAATTCATTTTCAAACATGCTTTATGAATTTGCCATGAAAGCAGAAAAGGCTAACTCAAAGCATTAGTTTTGTTACGATTTTAAAATCGAGCCTAAAATCAAAAATATCACACTTAAAATCATCAAGTGAGAAATTTGTAAATTAACATTGGAACCTATAATACAAAAAAAAATGTTCAAATGTGCGGCAACAAGGATATGTTTTTACTTGTACTTGAATCTGTCTCCACATCGCTTTTATCTAATTCTAGCGTGAATTTCAGCTTGTTCAATTCATTCAAATACTTATTCCTCTCTTCAGTTATTTTTTTCTAAACAAAGTTCATATATTAGTATCATGAGAGAAATGAACATTTCTTACAATTTCAAGTTCTTGATTTTTCGACTTTTCAATCAGCCCATAGACTTTTTCTTCATAAGATTTTTCCGTTTTCTCTCTGCTAAGCGCTTCTTTTTCAATAAAATTATCATCTTCTTCATCATTGGAAGCGCGCTTCCCTCTGCGCCTCTTCCCATAAGAATTATCCTCTTTGTCCGAATCATCATCATCTTCGGGATTTTCAGGAAGAGCAGGTTGTCTAAAGAGACCCACTGCTCCCGTTACAGCTGGTAAATGCCATTATTGTACTGAATCCTCTGAAACCCATTACCTCTTTTCCCAGCATTAATGGGGTTGTGTGTTGCTGCTAGGAAGTTTGGATAAGAATGTCTCGATTTTGCCTGTAGGTCCAGACTTTGCATCGAATTCGGCTTGAAGTTTCTCTCTGGTGATGCCTAAGCAATGACAACTGTTTTAGAAATGCATTATAGTGTAGCTACCGAGTTCATGATATGTTCTGGGAGTAAAATCCTCGGGACTTCTTTCTGATTTAACTTTGACAGACTACCACGATTGAGAAAAGATTTCCAGTCAATATCATTCATTGTTGCTGGAATGTTATGCAGCGTGAATGGGTCGGTATTTGTTTGCGCTTGATGGTTCGTCATTGCAGCGGCTTGCTGAACTAGCTGAACGTGCTTTTTTGCTTTTTCTATGTCAGGATATTTCATGCTGATTCTGAGCCTCTCGTTCTTCATCCTTTCATTTCGGTCTTCTGTGGAAACTTCGTCGAATGTTTTGATGATGCTACTCGACTTGATATTTTAAAGGTTTTAAAACAGTGATTAAGTGTACATCGGGCAATTGAGCCTCTTTTTCTACGGACAAGAGCTGAATAAGGAATTTATCGTCAAACCTCTTTTCATGTGCATCCTGAGAGTGAAACGTGAGGGCTGCTCCTATGATAAAAACTTGTGATAATTACCTCGGCTTTCATTACAATCTTAACTGTTTCAACCTGCCCTTCAGCAAGACATCCAACCTTTGGTTTAACGAAATATATCTCCGGGGCTGACGTTTTGATCTAGATTTAACCAACATGAAGCATTTTGAAATACGGGATTGTTACACGAAATGCGAGCCAGAAGTCCTTATTTGTGTTTTTTATGATGATTTGCCCTTCAAAAAGATTGATGATATCGTTATAAGCCAACGAAATGAGAGATGGAGGGTCCAATATATAAGATAGCTTGTTCGGATTTAATTTAATATTCGCCGAACTGAATGTATCAGCGTTGAAGGCATTTTTATTCGATCCGGATCTTAATGAAGGTTCTTTGTACATGATTTCGGTGAAGGTTCCTTTATTTGAAGGCAACTAAATTTTTATTTGAAGCTTTCAACGCACAGCCAAATAATATCTGTGAATAACAGGTACACAAATATTTGAATTATTATAGAGAGTATCCTCGACGACCTTGATATATCACTAAAGAGAAAACGTTACAAAGACTTCATTAACATTGTCGACAGTTTTGATTGAGCGAAAGAATTTCACATTCTAATATTTCGAACACATATCCCTTTAGACGATGATTTGAACAATCACCGAGGAAAAATGCCTTGTAAATCGCACAATAAGAATATCCCTTTAAGGACTAACATGATGAATAATTTAAACAAATATACAAACACTGAAATAATCTCAAGAGAGAGAATCAAGCCTTCATCTCCAAAATTTAGATAAGATAAGGTAACTGATCAGTAACTTTTTCCTATGTAGAAATCTTATTTCCTTGCAGATCCCTTTTGACTTTTCGGCAAGCTTTTGTCTCTCTTCAGCTCTCTTTCATTCTCAATTTTGGATCCTGGTGCTGCCAAATATTCGCTATATTTCTTCTGCAGTGATCGAAATTTGGCGTCCATCTTAGCCATGTTCTGTAAAGGGTATAAATCATGAGGAAAAGTATGCATTCAGTTACATTTTTGTAGATACCCAAAAATCCGTGAAGCTGTTCTGCTGTTTCTCTCTGCATAAATTCTAGCTGCTTCCTCATTTCCTCCTTTATTGATGAACTTTCAGCTCGTACATTCTGTAAAGCTTGGAAAAATTTGCTTGATAGCAACTCGCTCTTCTCTCTCCAAAAATTTATCTCTGCTTCCATTCTTGTTAGCTTTTCGGAATCAGCATGTTCTCTTTCTCTGGACAGATTCACTCTTCTAACTGGAGATGATGAAGATTGAGCCCTTGCTCGATCCTCATGTTGATATTGATCTTTTTCTTTCTTTTCCTTCAGATGCTGGAGGTCTCGGCTAACTTTATTGATTTCTCCTCTAATTTCATGCAATTGCGGGCGTTTTTTCAGATTCATGTCTGAATTCGTTGGAGTAACCTATGAGGAATTTTGATAACTATCCAGCAATGAATTCACTGGTTACAGCATTTCTTTGGGCTTTGAGAGTTAGCTTGGAAGACTCATTTGCTGGGGATTTAGACTAATCCAATTAAAGGATTTTAACAAAAAATGATGGAATAATGCTAGAAACCCTTGCTTTGATGGTCCTTTTTTCAGCACTGCTTAAAGGACTCTCATGCTTTCTCTCCAGTTCGAAAGAGTGCTGTTGCTTCTGTTTATACAATCGCTGCTGTGATTCCAAGCGCTCAATTGATCTTATCACTGCTTTAAGCTTATTATTATGCTTTTTGCTCCTCTTTATAAAAACTGCTAAAACCATTACATTAAAAATTTTACTTTAAGTTCATCCTGCAGCTTCGCTAACTCTTCTCTCAACGCTTCCATCTCCTAATACATTTTTTAAGTTCGCTCATTCAGAAAACCGGAAATACATGGCTTTCAAGGTTTCTCGCTCTAGCTAAATTTCTCTTCAGAGCTTGATTTTCTGCAACAAGTTCTTCAATCTGTTGTGTATACTTCGCTTCCTCAATCCTTCTGACAGCATTTTCCTTTGCGCAACTATTGAGAAAAAGTGGATGCAAAATCGATTTACAGCTTCTTTAGCTTTTATCTCTAGTTCCGAAACTGTCTCATGCATTTTTCTCTTCTCCGAATCCAGTGCAAGAATCAATCTTTTATTTTCCTGCCAACCAAATGAAAACTTGCTCAATAATTGTATTTCACATTAATCAAATTCCTTTCGCTCTCAAGCAAGCGTTCGATATCCGCTCTTAGTTTTTGGTTTTCTTGAGTAACTGCCACTGTATTGTTTAACTGAATTTCTAAGTCCCGCAAACGAGATTCGTAATATCTTTTAGTTTTATGCTGCAATAAAGTTAGTTCAGCCAGCCAGAAGAGCACATCTACCTGCACCTCTTGAAACTCTTGGTTGCTTTTCTGAAGTATTTCATTCTTCTCTTCTCGAAAAAGATTGAAAAATCGACTTTCCAGCTTTTTCAACTCCTTATCTATCGCGAATGAATGCTCGCTTGCTGCTTGAACCTCAACAGGATCAACCGAGCTGTTCATTGTCACTTCATGTTTGCGAAAGGAACCATCAAGCCCTTGTGAGTTCCTCCTATTTAGACTTCCAGAATGTTGGGATCCTCTCCTTTCAGGTTCAGCTGATAGCAAGCTCCCTTCAGTTCTAGTAAGTTCTTTTAATCTATCCTGACCGCTTTTTCTCGAAGGGTATGGCTCATGAGGTCCATCAAATGGATCAATACTGTGTTTTGAACCTCTGATCCTTCTATTGAAAAGAATCTCCGCTGGTTCTGAAGTATGATGCGATGAAGCCACTGAAACATGAAAAATTTTGAACCTTGATGATAGATGGTGGAGTTCTCAGTTCGTAAACTAGTTTTTCATTAAATCATTGCAAATTGATTGGGCTAGTAATCCCTTACTTTTCTTTCATCATATCATAGCTTCGACGATTGAGAGATCCCGAGGCATTCTGCGAAAGAGGAGGCTAATTGCTTTGTTTAATTTTGAGAAGCAGAGTAATGATACTTGTTTTGATTGTCCAGCAGTGAGTTCTCTATCATATTTATGCGCTCTAAGACAAGCAATTATTTTCTGTGTGACAAATGCAAAGTGAACCTGAGAGAAGGGGTGGAATACACTTCTTTTGCTCCTTCGTCTTCTACATACATATTTTCCAAACTCTTTTTCAAATTATTGAGTTGTTATTTTTTTAAATCGTCAATTCGAATTCTCACAGAATTGACAAAGAAAACTTATACTCTTTTTGAAGTCTCTGCTGATAATTTAAATACTTCAAAAAAGTTGAAAATAGATAGATATGCATAAAATGAAATACGATTCTCAAGCAAAAAGCGTATCTGTTGCTGAAATTTCTAATTATCTCTTCCTAGCTAACAACAAATTGTAATATAATTCCAATCAATTCTAATTACATTGATTCAAGGGCTAATTTTATCAAAATCCACACTCGGCCACAGCCTTCTGATTTGAACTGATCCTAGAGGAATTTTATTCTCTCGGAAATACTGAATCATCAGTTTCAACCCTTCAAGGATGGAGAAGTAGCAGTAATCTTCTTTATAATCACGTTGTGTCTTTTTCCGAAGTATTTTTTCTGGTTCCAACTGCAAAATGAACTGCGACAATTCATTTCGGAACTCTTCCCTCTCGATCCAAGCCTCGTTAACCTTTCTGATTGAAGCACTGTCCTTCAGTTTTTTGCCTTTGATCCACTCATAATATTTCGTTTGATCCCGCTCTCCATTAGTAATGCCCCAGTCCAATAGGTAAACATCAATCAACTTTTTCAATACATTTTTGTGATGATCCGAGTGAAAATGCCTTCTGTCCTTTTCGCTGACTAAAGGTACTCTGTACAATCTATCATTTTCATTATTGACCTTTCTGATATCAGCATATTCTTTCCACAAAATTTCAGCGATACGATTTGCTAATGTTTTGGGTGGAGCGGGAGAATTTGTTTCAACAGATTCACTTTGTAGAGCTGGTACATATGGTCCTTCTAATTTTCCTTCTTCAATGTCTTCTGATTTGGTCCTGTCTGTCACCCCAGAAGCAGAATAATGGTATCTCCCATCAAAGCTGTGAGGAATAGGGGATTTACTTAAGTCATTTATGTCAAACGCTCGATCCATGACAGTTGTTAGAAATCGGTATATATATAGATCCTTCAATATAGGATTAGTAGTTGCCTCTTTCAAGACGAGTTCTTGTTTTCAATGAGCAAATTAACATTTTATTCAGAAATCGAACTTTTAGATTCAGTTTACTCTAGTAACAAGTAGTAGAGAGTGTTAATCAGAGGGTTGCTAGATTTCAGCACTTTTCGTTGAGAATTAAAAGCTCCAAATTCTTAAGATGAACCAATCTTTCGTTATATTCAATAATAAGAGCCAAAAGTTGATTCTCTCAGATGGGACGTAACCGCTAATGTTTGGATTTATCATGTCTAAGCAATGGGAGTCGACCTTCTTCTTCAAATTTAAAAAGATGCTCATAACTACCAAGTTCTGGCTTGATTGAAAAATTACTTTCTATCCAAAAGGGGCTTTCAATCCAACTATGAGCAAAAGAGAACACAGAAAACTCGAGCTAACATTACTTTCTCATTTTTTCAAACAATCTCGAATCATTCTATCGATTCCAGAACTTGGTTGCAAGCTAATATGCGATACTCAACTTTTCTAAAGAAGTTGCGCTAATTTCCTTGTACTACGCAGCTGTTTTGAAACACAGCTTTTTTCTGAAGAGAAAAGTCAATTGAAATAAATAGCATTTTTATGGACAGGCTAGATATAACGAACCTAGATATTTCATCAATTTATTCTGGAAATGAATATACGGACTATAATAAGTACAGAATTCAAAAATGCAAAAGATCACTATCACTTTTCCTGCAAGAAGCGGCAAACACATACGACTCGAATACAATCTCGATTCATTAGCAAGCGATTTAATCGAAGATCTTGAAGGATATTTGCAATTAGCCGAAGAAGACACTCTAATTCTTTCTAAAACTATTGATTTTGGCAGTTTGATTAAGCCGACTCAGACTTTAAGTTCACAAGGTGTTGTGTCTTCAACAACTTTGTTTGCTTTCGAGAAAGTCACACCCATACAACTTATTTTTGAAACAATGGATGCGAAGATGATAAAAGATGTCGATCCTTGGCTAACTCTTGGTGATATCAAGTATGAAATGCTCGTCAAACTTGGCTTGAATGCAAAAGCCAGCTATAACTTCGTCAGATTCGCAGGGACAATGCGTCCGTCGCCGCAATATTTAACTGATGACACAACTTTTGCCAATTTTTACAAAAGAGAAGTGGTAAGAGTGGTTGAAATCATGGCTTGAATGGGATACCTTAAATTATGATATTTCAAAGCAAGTTCTTGTTTATAGATATCAAAGGATTGATAAACTAATCAGTTTATGTTTTTTTTTTTGGTGATTCATATGCTTATTTGAAACCAACGAAAAAAGTATACACTAGTTTTTGATTTGCCAGTAACAATGAAGAAGGGTTCGTCTCCTTATATTTTTTGAAGCTTTCTCGTGATCTACCTTTTATTTCATTTCTAAAGCAAAGCACACTAGTTCAAATTTCCAAAAGACTTAAAATCTACAAATTATAGGATGCGAATAGATAATTAACGCTTTCTTTCAGATTCGTAGTACAGACTTCTTAATTTCTTATCGTAGAATATTTCTTCTCTCTAGCGTTACTGCTCTGGAAAACTACTATATTCTTTTACGAAGATCTGAAGTTCAGTCATCATTTAACGGAAATTCCATGTGTGCCTAAAGATAGATAATTTTTTTTCAAAAATATGCAATTTCGAGCTAAAGGCAAATTAAGTAAAGCCTTAATAAACTTCTTGTAATAATTAGTTCTAAGGGAATTCTTCTCCAGGAATGTAATACATCGGTAAGTGGTTCAGATTCTCGCGGATGAAGTCCAATGTACCGTCCTACACAAAAAGTTATTTCTCAGTATATTTTCAATAATAAAGTTTTACTTCAATTGCTTTGATGACATCCGCTTCGAGGGCCTGCTGGTATTTCTTCCAGCCTTCCAACTTGGTATACTTTCCTTGTTTGGCTTTCTTGCTGAGTTTCTTGAAGAGTTTTTCAACAGATTCTTTCGTTGACATCTCGAGCTTAATTTGATGTCTAAACAATGAGAACCATTCGTGATAGAGCGCCATTGCCCAGTTTTCAGACAAAAATTCTGTAACGTTGGGAATAAGTCCTTTGTCATACCTTCAAATAAAGAAACGCGGTTAACCTCAATCAGATAAGCGGCGAAAATAATTACCTTGAGGTGAGTTGGTTGAGATACGTCTCTGCAAGTCCAACAAATGATGAAAGACTCTGGACTGAAATTCTCTCTGTTCCCAAATAAGTCACTGAGTCAATGATTCCGTAGCTATCGAATGTGAATTTAATGTAGTGGCCTCGGAATTGCTTGTCTAAATTATTGCAGACCAGATCCTTTCGAGTAACAGTGTCTTGTAAGAACTATGATTATATCATAATAAGTCAGAGAAAACTAAAAGTCTTCTTACCGCTTTCTTTGGTTTGGCCCAGTCGATCTTTCTGATATAATAGTAAAATAGATCGTTTGGAAGCACACCGCATGTTCCAACAGGCATAAAGAAGAGTGGGAGATCCTCCTCCTCCTGTCCAGGTTCAAGAGCTGGGGCTAAAAGTCCGATATGCTCGAGGACACACCTAGATAGCTTCTGTCCAATTTCTCTCGAGCTGTATTTATCGAGCTTAAGCGAAATTCCAACGGCTGTGTTTTTATATCTCTGAGAAAACTCGCAAAGACGTCCTGCGGCAAAAATGGATTCGTCAGTCGTCTGGAAGTTGCTCTTGACGATTAAACGACCGTTGTACACCAAACCGTTGTCGTGAATACAAGCGAAGATAACTGGATCGATGTCGTAGTATCTTGAGGTAACAAGGAGTTTGCAAGGCTCTTCAAGTTCTTCAGGTTCCTCGTCGTCTTCGCTTTCTGGTCTTCTGAATTTGATGCTTTCAATGTTGTTATTTTCGTCGCTGCGGATATCAGCGAGGTAGAAGTCAGGATAGACTTTAATGCCCATCGATTCGAAAACTTTGAGGACAATTTCCTCAACTTGTGGGTCTTCGAAAGCATCAGGATCATGTACTTTATGGTCTTCATGCTCCCATTTCTGCTCATTAGATTCGAATTTAGTTGGTTTTTCATATTTTCGAGGTGGAATAACGAAATTGATTCTCTCTGGCTTGACTCCTCTGTTGAGCAGACCGTTGATAAAGCAGAAGCAGTGCAACGAGCGACCATACACCATGATATTTTGGACTCGCTTGCGGCGGGTTAAGAGGTCAATTGGAGATCCTGGTCCGGCATTCGGACTGAACGCGTCATGAATGTAAGGATCATCGAGCGAATAAACACCTTTGATGTATCTTCTATCCTCGAAGATCTCGTATTTCTCGTTTACTCTTCCGACTCCTTCAGACACAAGATGCTCTTCTTCAAACTCGAAAAGTTGATTGTCAATGAGTCCGACAGTAAGGACCAACACGTCGTAAGGAACGACCGCTTTCTTATCCAAGTAAATGGTCTTCTTTTTCCTGTCAATATTGGTCTACAAGGTATAGAGTCATCAGAAAATACAAGTCAAAAGAAAACTGTTTACCATTCTAGCATCGAGGACAGTAACTCTAGCGTCGAGCATAAGGTTTTTCAGCTCATAAAGAGTATAGTTAGGGCTTGTAGCCTTGAGCTGAGTGTATTCGGAGTTGACGTGCATGCTGTGGATACCACCAGGAGCGAGGAGAGTGATGTGAGGGAAATTGACGTATCTCACTGAGAGAAGGGACTCAACGAATGAGATACCAGTGTCTGAGCCTCCGACAACGACGATTCGGTAGTTATTGTTCACTTTATTGATGCTCAGCAGTTTCTTTGTGATGATTGAGAGCGCGAAGTTGCTTTCTTTTTGGTCGTAAGGATCTCTCTCACCATCAACAACGAGCTTTCGGTCCATGAATCTTTCGAGCTGGATGAACAATTCTTTAGCAAAAATGTCTGACTCAAATTTATTTACATATTCTGGATCGTTTTCATGATCCCATTTTCGTTCAAGCAAGTGAGGGAACTTGCGACTTCTGGTCAGTATCAAGTCGTTGAAAATGTCAGGAAGCACAGTCTTATTTGTTGTCTTGAAAATGGTGTAAGGCAAAATGGATAACTGCAGTTCTGTTTACCTCGAAATAGAATGCTGTCTTATTTGAAAGTCTCATAACTTCCTTCAGAATGTACCTTGTAGATTTTTTGAAAATTGGATTGAGGATTGCATGAACAATTTTTGCATGTCCAGCGCGTGAGTGCTGATCAATGAGCATAAAATCTTGAATCGAGAAGTGCGATTTGTAGTAGAGGAGATTCACATCCTTTGAGATAACGTACATACCGATAATCTAGAAAGCAATCATAAATTCATGGATTCCTCTACAAAACTGATTACCGTTTCATCGATATGGGCGGTGAATGCAATATTGTTTGAAGTCAAGCTCTTCACAGCTTCAACAATATCTCTCTCGATCTCTTCAGCGTTAGGCATGTAGGCATAGAGTGGTCTTGCATTTGAGATATCCTCCACTTGAGTTCTTGTCACCTAAATCATAAAAATCCAATCAAACTTCCTCTATAAGAACGAGGACTTACTGAGATCATAGAGGCGAAAAGGGCGTCCTTATGGAAAATGTAGAGAACATCCTCGAATACGCTATTCTTCTTCTTAGGGACTTGAACGAACGATTGCAGAAGTGTGCTCTCGTTAATTGTATGTGGTTGGGTGAGAATGATATACTCACGGTCAGGGAACTGCTCAAAGGCATAGAACAAGAAATCGATCGACCTGCTTTCGTAAGGGTCATCGATACAGAACAAGTTTATCACAATAGCGTTATGGGCAGAAAGCGGAATCTCCGGGAATCCATCTTTCTCCATTACATCCATCATGAGTTGGTCATAATCATTCTCTTCTCTGTGTCTCCTTCTGCGGTTCATTTCATCTTGAAGCTCCTTCTCTTCTTGAGCGAGCTTCGCATCAACCTCTCTCTGAACAAGAGGGGACTCAATAATACCTAACTCGCAGAGAATTTGGTCATACAGCGTGATTTTTTCAAGAGCCTCTTGTATTTCCTTATATGACGTGAATTTTTCGTAGTATTCAACAGGCTTGCTGGCTTCTACTGTGAGCTTTGCTATCATGAGGTCGATTTCTTTCACTTCTTCTTTAGGAGCCTCCTTTTCAGGCTCTTTTGTCGGTTCGACTTCCTTTTCTTTGTCCTCTTGTTTCTTTTCTTTCTCAGGCTCTTTCTTAGTGTCTTTCGTGGTCTTCTTTCCTTTGGCATCCTTGTCTTGCTTTGTGGAGACTTTCTTGAACGTGGGTTTCTCGTTTTCTTCAAGAGGATTCTTGAGCGATACCTTCAGATCATACTTGATTTCTCCAAAGCATTCTAAGAACCCTGGAATCACGTCAGCCATAGGAAGAGCGATATTTTGAGAGACAATAGCGCTAGGAAGAGCATAAATATCCATTATTCTATCATGGATTAGTTCTCCTTCTTCATTCGAGAAGAGCAGGGCAATCGTCTGCTTATTTTTCGTCATAAGGTCCCTGAAAATAGCTCTAACCTGTGGTCCTGAGGCAACAAATCTATTGAACGCGATCATAAACGGCTCCAAGTCGAAGTAAGGAGGAGGGCCAAATTCTTCCTTCTTCTCTTCCTGTCCCTTTCTCTTTTTCGCAGGTTTCTTACTCATCTTGTTCGCCATCGGACCTCTTCTCATCGCTTCAGCCTTTTTCTTCTCGAGTTGTTTTCTTGCCCAATCCTTGTGATGTCCCATTCCGTGGATATAGTCCTTTGGAAGACCATAGTAAATGAGAGTTTCTAAAAAGAAATCGCGCTCTCCAATGATCCAGGAAAAAATATCAGGATCAGAAACTCCGTGCTCATAGAAGATTTCATGTGGCTGAGTGAGCTTGAAACCTTCAAGCCATTTGTCAATGATCTCTTGGACGATTTCTTTAGTCAACGCTTTAGTTTTCTCTTCAATGGTGAGATAGTCGTCCAATTGTTGCTTCAGCTCAGCCTCCTTGGTAATACAGTATTGCTGAAGAGCAAGTCTTTGACCCAAGAGACTGCATCGGAACTTCTCGTCTCGGATTTTGCGTTGAATTGCTCGCTGCTCATCGATTTTTGCGTAATGTTCCTCGTCGACGATATCCAAGCGTCTGTAACGAAGGGCGTCCATGAAATCTCCTTTGAGGAGGTTGTCATAAGGATCCAATTCGAAGCTCTCGGCGAGCAGTCTGTAGTCGATATCCTTTGAGATGCTCATGAGACCGACGGCTTTATCCTTAACCTGAGCCACCAATGCTTTTTGGTCTTGATTCTGGAACGCAATGAGCTCTGCGATGAAGAACTCACCGAACTGAGCTGTGAGGACTTCTGACTGAGAATTGAAGATAGCGGCAAGGTCATCATGATCTTCTTGCTTGGCAATACGGATTTCGACGTAATCTAAGCAGAGGTCTCTTGGACTGAAGTATAAGATCGACTCGAAGTGAACACCTCTGACTTTCTGTTATAGGTAGATCATGTTAGAACGAAGAGGCATCAAAATATGAGTGATTACCTTGAGAACTTCTCTATCTTTGCACTCCATTTCTTGGAAAAGCTCGCTTTTGAAGCTTTGATAAAGCCAATGTGTGGTTCCTAGCTCTCGCTTTGACTCTCCTCGCAGCATGAAGGAGATCCCTTCTACATTTGGGAAGGTTCCGTACACGTTTTGGAAAACTTTTTTCACGATGGCAACTTCAGCTTTTGAGTCGAGTTTGTATGCGTATCTATCTATTCATTTGAAAGTTTAAAGTGAGACTGCTAAAGGAAACAAAGGAGGATACCGAGATAGGCAAAAGTAAGCCACAGGCAATTGAAAGGCCTGATATTGTATTCCGTTTTGAGGTTATAGGCTCTATCAAGCCAGAGTTCCCACGCGTTTTCGTGTTTATAGTCGTACATTCCTTCGAGTCCTGGAGGGTAATCGTTGAAGACCATGACACCCATAGGTTGTAAATTTGCATCGAGGATAGTCATGCTCAAGAAACTGGTCTCAAGTAGATGCAAAAGTTTTGGGTAGTTATAAATAAGATCAAGTGCGTCTTGGGTGCTGTCGTCAATCATTTTCTCAATGGCGAAATAGTCGTCGCCATCTGATCTTCGCACTACCACAGAATCAATGTCGAAACCTCCTTCACGGTCCGAATTCATCATCTCTCCTGACATGTTAAATTGCCCAGATTGGTTCATCAATTCCTTTTTGAAGGCGTTTGAGTAGTTCAAACTGCCAGATTCGTTTCTCTCGTGAATTGAGTCTTGCATTTGTGATTTAAGGCTTTTGAAAGTAAGTTGCTTTGAGAGGGATTGATTTTCTCTTCAAATCTCAAAATTTATAACTTATCTAATTAATTTTAGAATTCTTATTAGGAAGGAGTTACTCGAATTGATTAATTATCGTACCAGTTCAAATTTTGATGTCTATTACATGCTCTGATGAGAAACCAACCAACAGAGAAAGGCCCTTTGGGGGGAATAGAGTACTACATGGAGGCTAGAAGCACTTGCTTAAGGAATCAATTGATCAAAATGGAAGTTAGTGACATGAGAAAAACAGAATTTCTTGCAATAAGAGACCATAAATTTGTCGAGTAACTTATGAGGCAGTATGGTTGCCAAATTTGCAACTTCTACAAGCAATTAGGCTCATTCCATTATATATCAGGCTAAGAAGTGAGGGAATACTTGAATATAAAACCTTAAGATTGTTGAATTTATATAAATTATTAAGGAAATGGCCATTCTAAAGTTCAAAGGAGGGGCGTTCTCACAAAATAATAGATTCTTTGATTCTTTTTTCATATTTGTTGACGCCTCCATTCAAGTATTGACACCAGAAACAATTTCTGAGGACGAACCTCAAAATACCAAAGCAACCTTCTTTAGGGCTGCTCTTAGTCTGATTTTTAAGAGTGCAGAAGTAGGAATAGGG